>Ga0335073_10000641_pt1 | contig 45646 bp, 41 predicted proteins | sample Lox_Sample_22_FD_207093 | JGI IMG/M metagenome (GOLD analysis project Ga0335073, IMG submission 207093) | Soil microbial communities from Loxahatchee National Wildlife Refuge, Florida, United States - Lox_Sample_2.2 | ecosystem: Environmental > Terrestrial > Soil > Wetlands | place: USA...
GCTCAGAATGTCCGTAATCTATTGATTATAAATAGTTTAGATGGTAGAGGCGGGGGGAGTTGGAATAATTCCATTCGTTGAAAACACGGAAGTTATTGAAAAAGCTCACCCGCTACACACGACAGAATAGCTGAATTTGGCGGATTGGTGGACGTATTGTGTACGTGGAAAGCGGTGATAAAATCGCGCGATGCCCCACACCACGACGCCACAGGTTCTTTACAACACGCCCGATCCGCACGCTGAGCCATCGGAACTCTACGTCATCAACGGCATCGTTCTCGAAACCGCGCCGGACCCCGTGAGGTGTTGGGTCGTGAAAGAGGAGCATGGCTACTGGGACGAGCGGGACAAGGCGTTTAAGAACCGTGCGCCCACCCTTCACCCCAACGACCCCAGTTTTTGCGTCTCGCTCAAAGAGATACACGACGAAGTGAAGAAACAGGTCATGCTACGGGTGGCGCATGGATTCAAGTATCAGTTCGAATGGGACCCGTTCGCTCCGAACTTCTTTCGGAAATATGAAATCCAACCCGACGGCACACGAAGGGAATATTAATCTACCGTGGCCCAAGACGACTACGAATTCGAGCGTCATCTCACGCCCAACGGATGGGTCATGGGAAGCGAGTGGGTGAATGGCACCCCGATAAAAACCGTCGCGCCCCCGCCAGACCGGGTTGAGACGTGGAAGGAACTTCACCAGGATTCTTCTGGAGGCTGGGCGCCCCCGGCAATATCGTCGAAGCCCGTGTGGCAGTCTCCCGATGTTTCCGCCGAACTCCGCGCGGAGCTCAACGAAAAGTTTCCGCGGCCCGAAGCGACGCCGTGGAAGGAACTTCCGAGAAAGAAAAAGCGGCCGATCGAATAATTTCTTCCCCTGAAACGAAAAGCGAACAACATTCGCTCAAAATTTCGCCCCAAAATCGCTCTTGACAAGAAATCTAACGCGTATGTTATATCCGTTATAAGCCTGCTAGTTTTGGCTCCCAAGTTCGCGGTTAATCGGCAAACGAGTTCCCGTAGTGAGGTGGGATCGTTGTGCACGAAAAGCTATACCGCGTTTGGGAAGTTGCCACCCTTTATTCCATCAAGTCGGACCTCGTCCGCCGTCTTTTTATCGACGAACCCGGCGTCATCGTAATTCAAAAGCATCGCCGGCGCGGTCCACGGATCTACCGGACCCTCTTAATTCCCGAAAGCGTCATGCACCGCGTCTTCGCGCGGATGACCGTGGGCGCCGCGTGAGCGGGTTGCCTATTCACGACGCGGAGATCGTTCCCTACGAACCGCGGCAATCGAACGACGGCCCTCCTCTCTGGTTCAGCATCTTCATGGGCGTCGCTGGTTTTATCGCCCGTATCGACGAGCGAAAAAATGGCACGCCGGTTGTCCCTCAGCCCCCCGGACCTTCTCCGGTTCATCCGCTCGTAGCCGAGCTCGACGCCCGGCTCACCCTCCGTCGAACGACTGGCCCACTCCAAGATCATGGCTATGAAGAACCAAATCCTCGACTCCGACGAAAACGACGAGGAGCTTCCATGAATTGGAAGCTCCTCTCTCTTTCCCTACATATTCCCCCCGTATCGCCGAAAAAAAATTTCCGGCGCGAGGCCCAAATCCCTTATTCCTATCGGTTTGCCGGTTCGCCACCTGCGCCCTCGCCCGCCTCGGGTACCCAAGCACTACGCGGCCCGTTATCACTCATCGCCGCTCCGTATGGACTATCGTCCCGCTTGGGTACCCGATCCGGTCGCTCATCTCGCTATCGTTCGAATCGCTCCTCGGGCGCGGCTATCGCCGGGTGGCGTGCCGTTCGGGAGAAACGCCCATGATGCCCGCGTGGTTTCGATACCTCTGCCACTGCCACGTGCTGGGCCGAACCCAGCTCGGCAAATCCCGCTTTCTCGAATACTGCATCCGGCAAATCATCAAGCACTCGAAAGCGGGACTGACCCTCATAGACCCCCACGGTTCGCTCTATCGCGCGATCGTGGAGTATCTTGCGTATCTGCAACCCGAGCGCCGGATCATCCTTCTCAATCTGAGCCGGCCGGACTTCATCGATCCCTTCAACCCCTTCGAGCTCCCACCCGGCAGAGACGTTTCGGCGCACGTTTCCCGAATCGCCTCCGTCCTTTTGAAAGTGTGGGGCGCGGAGAACACGAACGAGCTCCCAACCTACGAGCGCATCGTGAAGATGCTCCTCACCTTTTGCGCGGTGACGGGCGAACCCCTTCACCACGGAGCGCGGCTCCTCGAATACCCCAAGAAAGAACTGCGCGAATACGCAATCGAGAAAATCCCCGACACTCGCATCAAGGAGCAGTGGAAACGCCTCCAGTACGTCTCTCTGCTAAAACACGGGGCTGGCTTCCGCGAGTGGCTTCACGAGGTCCAATCGACGGAAAACCGGCTCGGTCGATTCATCGGTTCGAAAAATATCGCCCGGTTCACCGGCCTCCCGAACCAGGTGTCCGTGAATCAGGTGATCGAGGACAACGCTATCCTCCTTGTGAACCTTCAACCCTCCCCGTCTCTTTCCGAGGAATCCGGCAAAGTCTTTGCCTCGCTTCTCGTCTCCGAGTTCTTGAACGCGGCGATCGAGCACGCGGACACCGAACGCCCGCATTTCCTCATCATCGACGAGGCTCACACCGTCATCACGAGCGACGTTACAAATATCCTCGACCAAGTGGCGAAGGCCGGGCTCAGACTGACCCTCGCCCATCACCATCCGGGGCAGATCGACGACGAGCATCTGCGGGACTCGCTCGACACGAACGCTCCGTTAAAAGTAATTTTCGGCGGCCTCCCCTACGAATGGGCGGTGCACTACGTCCACGAGCTCATGCTTTCCGAATTGAACGAGCGATGGTGGAAGGAAGACCGCTACCGCTACTTCACCGATTACGTCAGGAAGAACTCGACCAGAAGCATGAAAAGCGTAACCTCAAAGAACTTGCCAATCTTGAAGAGAGCATTTTGAAAAGCGTCGATATCTAGTTGCCAGATGTTTGCCTCTCAAAATCCTTCGAGCTCCACTTCGAGCGTTTCCCCAAAACGAATCGAAATCTTCTCTTTCAACGTTATCTCGATGATCTTCCCGCCATGAAGACCGTTGAAATGACCCGTGGTCTTGTCGATTGGAAGAACCTGATAGCCGGACACGCCTTTTAGCCTACAGCGGCGGACGAGAAAATCTTGATTCACGTCAAAATCGAATTTGTCGGCGCCCGCCACTCGCTCGTTTGGAATAGTGATCTGCTCGTCCGTTTCGGGCGGCAGTTGAATATTGATCGTCCCCTGCACGGTTCCGAGATTCTTATAAAAATTCGGCCGGTGGACCGAATGATTGCTTCCGCTTTTATAGACGCCGCGAACGAACTGTGATGCCATAGAAGAAACTCCACCGAAAGGAAAATATGGAACACCGAGAAACGTATAAGGGCCACTCCATTTTCCTCGTCTATTATGGTGCGAATAACCGATGGAAATTAACGCGAGTGGTAGCTGCCACCGCCCACATTAATCCTCCACCGCGCCACTTGCGACGTACGGTTTTTGCGACCGAAGACGAAGCCATCCGGTACGGCGTTCAAATCGGCCAATGGGTGATCGACAATCCAGCGCTCACGTCGACAAGATCACGTAAGAAAAAGAAGTAATTCAATTTAGCTTCCACGCCTTCTCGATCTCTTTTTCGAGCGCGTCCTGCCTACTCTTGACCCAGGGTGCGTAGTGGCGTTCCGCGATCTTCACCGAGTTTCCCAGCAGCACGGCAACGTTTTCCAGACTCACACCGTTTCGTAAAAGGTCCACCGCGAAACTATCGCGAAGCATGTGCGCGTGAAACTTCACCCCCGATAATTTTGAAAGACGGCCGAGGGTTCGTTGCCAATCGTTCACGGCCGATTTCACTTCTCCCTCACCCGACCAGAAGAAATAGTTTCCCGGTATGAGGTCATAGACGAAATGGAGATCGTCTATGACATATTGCGGAATCCGCAGATGGACCGGCACGCCGGTTTTTGCGGAGTAGAGCAGCAGCTTGTTGTCTTTGAGCTTGTCGTAGCTCAGCATCACCGCGTCACGGATACGAAGCCCCGAGTACCGGAGGAGCCGGACAAACGCACGCACCCGAATCCGGTTTCCCTCGCGATAGGACCCTTTTTTCGAAAAGAGTTCCGTCGCCCACACGATCTTCTCGAAATCATCGTCGTCGAGCGGCATCGTCGGCCGGGGTTTTGCGACGGGCGCTTTGAGGCTCGCAGCGGGGTTCCCCTTCCGCCAGCCCCGGTTCATGCAGAGCCGGAAAAATGCTTTGAGCCGGTCTAGTTTCTTACCGGCAGAAACGGGCGACATCTTCCATCCTTCGCAGTACCGAGCGAGGTCGTCCGCGGTGATGCCGCGAATGTCCCGCGCCGGAAACTGCGCCTTCAATTCTTTCGCGAGGAGCTCATATTTTCCGATCGTCTCTTTTGCAAGCTGCCTTCGTTTGCAGTCGTCCACGAATCGGTCGGCCGCGGCCTCAACGAGCATCTTTTCTGGGATCTCATCCGGCGACAGGTCCCGTAGCGCCTCCTCGGCCGTCTTCCAATTCACGGTGTCGAGCGCGCGCCGCACTCTCTTTCCCGCGACCGAGCCGAAGCACCAGATCGGGCAGCGGCACGACTTATAGGTCATGGAACGGTGCGGGCAGGCCTTCAAATGACGGCGGTAGAGGTGAAGCACGGCTCCTCCTGTGGACGCGTGGTGTACGTGAGCCACAGAATACGCTGAAAGCCGCATAAACACAACGGAATATTGGTGGAGGCGGGGGGAGTTGAACCCCCGTCCGAAAAGCGCTACGGACCGAAGCCTACATGCTTATCTCAATTCGGTGTGCGACCCGGCTTTTGAGAGCTGATCGCGCGTTCGCCAGCGGCGCTCGGAATGAGCAAGATGCGACGCCAGCTAGTCCGATGAATCTCGCCCACTCCTTACGGACCGAAAGGAGCGGGCCAGCTCACTGTGTGACGCCTCGGACCGGGCCCATGAGCAAAGCCCGGGGAAGCGTGCGCTTAATTAATTAAGCAGCAAGTGCCAAGTTGTTGTTGGCAGTTCTAGTTTCCACCAAGTTGCGGCCAGGTGGACGCCGGCATGCCTTCGGGCCGCGACAGCTTCCGTCGAAACCGTGTCGCCCCCTGAGGTTATTTTAGCATTTTTGAGTGTGGCGGCAGGAAGTAACGAAGCAAGGAGGTCAAGAAGTGAGACAAAGCGAAAATACCGAACGCGAGGCCGTTAGATTATGGCGCGGGGGATTTGACGTCGGCGAGGCCGAGGGCCTGCATGACGGCATCGTGGAGCGCGGGACGGACCTCGGCGATTTTGTGATTTTCGCGGGTCGGATTGACGCGATTGGTGAGCAGTACGACGAACAGCTGGCGATCGGGATCGATCCAGATGGAAGTGCCGGTAAAGCCGGTATGGCCGAAGCTGTGCGGAGAGAAGTAGTGGCCGCTAGAGCTGCCTTCGGTGGGGACGACCCAGCCGAGCGTGCGGGTGTTACCGGAAAGCTGCTGGGGAACCGTGAACTGCGCGATCGTGGCGCGCTTGAGGATGCGTTGATGCGCGTAAATGCCGCCGTTGAGGTACATCTGGCAGAAAGCGGCGAGATCCGGAGCGGTGCTGAACACGCCGGCGTGACCGGAGACGCCGCCGATAGCGAAGGCGTTTTCGTCGTGCACTTCGCCTTGAATCAAGCGGTGGCGAAACTGAGAGTCGAACTCCGTTGGTGCGATTTCGGGCCAGAGTTTTTTTGGCGGCTTGTACATCGAGTGCTGCATCTGCAGCGGTTCGAAGATGTATTCGCGCGCGAGGTCGTCGAGTTTGCGGCCAGTAAGGCGTTCGATAATTTCGGCCATCAGAATGATGCCAAGGTCGGAGTAGACCATTTTCGTGCCCGGCTCGTATTCGAGCGGCTCGTTGAAAATCATGCGCAGCGTGTCGTCTTTGCCTTTGGAGGTGCGCCAATATTCCTTGAAGGGAGGCAGGCCGGAGGTGTGCGTCATCAGATGGCGAACCGTCACTTTGTGGCGCCACTCGAGACCGGTGGGATTGTCTTTGAACTGGCCGGCCGTCCATTCCGGCAAGTAACGTTCGATCGGCGCGTCAAGATTGAGAGGAACCTTGAAGTCGCCTTCGACCAGTTTTTCAACGAGCGTCGTAGTAACGATGACCTTCGTGAGCGAAGCCACGTCGTACATGGTGTTGAGGTTCACGAGCGGAGATGGTTCGTCGTAGCTCAACTTGCCGAATGCGTGCAGCGCGACTCTGTCTTTGTAGCCAACGGCCAGCGTGGCGCCGGGAAAGGCTTTGTCCGCGATGGCTTTTTCAATGACATCGAACGCGGGCTGCAGTTGCGCCTCGCTGCGGACGTCGATCGGTTGAACGGTCATCGAGTCGGCTGGCACTTCCATGCCAAAGCCGGCCTTCATTTGCACGCCCGGAACCGTAACTGGAAGTTTGCCGCGGACCGGAATTTGCCCAAACAGGGCGCGCGCAATGGAAATCTGTGCTACGTCGCTGATGCCAAAAGTGGCCAGCCACGTTTCGGCTTGGGGAAAACGTTCGACGAGATAGGGGCTGCCAAGACCGATGGTGATGACCGGCTTGCCGTTCTTGTAGACCTTGTCTGCAAGAGCGGCTTGCTCGGCCGGAATGTCCACATTGCCTTTGCGGTCGCTGACGCGGACGAAGAAAGCGAGTAGTGCGACATCGTAGGCATCGGGCGAAGGCAATTTCAGCGTATCGGCTTTAACGAAACGCGTGTCAGCGCGCAGGGTAGTGAGCGAATCGACGCGGCTGCGCAGTTCGCGTTCGAGGTCCTCGCCCGGATAGGGCTCCGGGTCGGCATAGAGAGCGATGAGCAAGGCGCGTGTCGGCTTGGTGCCGTCGAGCGGAAGGCGATGCGCAGTGTCGCGCAGCAACGTCACGCCGCGATCGGAGATATCCTGCGCCGCGCGCTGCCATTCCACTTTGCCGAAATGTTGGTTCAGAGCGTTGACGTCAACGAGGCGCTCTTTATAGAGCCCAAGGCGCGCTTTCGCTTCAAGGAGCCGGAGGACGGAAGCATCGAGGCGCGGCCGGGGAATGCGGCCGGACTTGACGGCGTTTTTCAGCGCTGCGAAGGCCGCGTCTGGAACCGGCGGCATGAGGAGTGCGTCGGCTCCCGCGAGAAATGCACGAACTGCGGCTTCGCCCGGAGCGTAGCGCACGGTGATGCCGCCCATGTCCATCGCGTCGGTGACGACGAGGCCCTGATAATGCAGCTCGTCGCGTAGCAGGCCGGTCAGAATGTTGGAAGAGAGGGTTGCGGGAACATTAGGATCGGGCTCCAGGGCCGGTATCGCAAGATGGCCGGTCATTACACTATCGGCGCCCGCCGCGATGGCTGCTCGGAACGGCACGAGTTCGAGATTTTCGATGCGGTTGCGATCCGCTTTGATCACGGGCAAATCAATATGCGAATCCGCCGACGTGTCGCCGTGCCCGGGAAAGTGCTTCGCTGTGGCGAGGCCGCCGTTTTCCTGCACGCCGCGAATAAATTCGGCCACATACTGGGCCACTTTGTGGGGATCTTCGCCAAAAGAGCGCGTATTGATGATGGGGTTGTCGGGATTATTGTTGACGTCCGAATCCGGCGCGTAAATCCAGTGAATGCCGACGGCGCGGGCTTCCAGCGCGGTGACTTTGCCCATGGTGTAGGCATCGCGCGGATTTCCCGCCGCCGCGAGCGCCATGGCGGTGGGGAATGACGTGCCTTCATCGAGCCGCATCGCGGTGCCTCGCTCGAAATCTGCGCCAATCAACAACGGCAACTTCGATTTCGCTTGCAACTGGTTAGACAAAACAGCCGTTGGATACGCCTGGCTTTTCACAATGCCGAGCGGAGAAGGCTCGGTGGCATTGATGAAGCCGCCGACGTGCAGCATTTCCACGTCGTGCAGCATCTCTGCATAGGCGGCGGAATCCGTGGGCGTGAAACTACCGTGGTAGGTGGTGAACAGCAGTTGGCCGACTTTTTCGTCGACCGACATTCCGGCGAGCGTGGTCTCCGCCCAGTGGGCCGCTTCCGGCGAGAGCCTCTTGGGCGCGTTCGCTGCGCTCTGCTTGGCATCTCCGGTCGCACGGGTTGCGTGGGAGGAATCCGTCGTAGGCTCTGCCGTGGAAGCATGGGTCTGACTGCGCGTGGTGTAGGCCATAAAGAGAACGAACGAGCCAAACAAAACGAGAAGCGGAACGCCTGCAACGCGTCCTTTCATTAAATGTGGGTCTCCCGGGTGACGACCGGATCCTCGGTCTGTGTATAACACACGCACTTTAGGCTCACAACGCAGCTCCCCGCGAAGCGTTCCAGAATATCATTGGTGGCGCACCACGATAGCACGCGCGGCAAACTGGAGGAGTGACTTGGCAAAGACTCGGCGGAGTCTGGCGAAACATTGGCGCGTTCTGGCCGCTCTCATTTCGGCGGCGGCTTCAGTCTCGGGTAGTGCAACGCGGGCGGCAAGCGTGCCGCCCACGCAGAAGAAGCACGGCAGTGGGCGCCCCGGCCGCGTACAGGTCGGGCTAGATGTTCTGGAAGCGGAGAAGTTTGCCGCACTGCGCGGTAAGCACGTTGGCTTGATCACCAATCACACCGGACTCGACGCCCAAGGGCGCTCCGCCATACAAGTTTTCTCGAAGGCACCGGGGCTGCAGCTCGTGGCACTGTTCAGCCCGGAACACGGCATCTCCGGCAAAGCCGACGAAAAATTTGCTTCTTCAAAGGATCCCACCACCGGCCTGCCTATCTTCAGCCTCTACGGCGACTCACGCCGTCCCACCGACGAGATGCTGAGCGGCATTGACGCGCTGGTTTTCGACATTCAGGACGCTGGTGTCCGCTTTTATACCTATACCGCGACCATGGCGTATTGCATGGAGGAGGCGGCGAAACACAACATTTCGTTCTACGTACTGGACCGGCCGAATCTCCTCGGCGGCGATGTGATTGAAGGGCCGATGTTGGACGCCGACAAGACCAACTTCGTGGCCTATTATCCGACGCCCGTGCGCTACGGCCTGACCATCGGCGAACTGGCGCAGTTCTACAACACGGAGAATCACATCAACTGCGACCTACACGTCGTCACCATGCGCAACTGGCACCGCAACTACTTCTTCGAAAGCACCGGTATTCGCTGGGTGCCCCCTTCGCCGAATATGCGCACGGCGAAGGGCTCCGAGACCCCCTTCGAGGAGTTTGGCGCACCGTGGATGGATGGTATGGCGCTTTCCTCGGCTTTAAACGCGTTGCATTTGCCAGGCCTGCGTTTCGTCGATGATCCCTTTATTCCGGTGTCCGGCTTGTACGCCGGCGAGCGCTGCGGCGGCGTGGGTGTGCGCATTACCGATCGCGCGGCGGTGCGCTCCATGCGCATGGGACTGGAAATCGCTGAGCTGCTGCGCAAAATGTACCCGAGCAATTTCGATCCAGCCAAGCTGCTCTTGTTGCTTGGCAATGCCGAAACCGTTCAACAGCTGCAAGAAAATGTCCCCGCCGAAAAAATCGTAGCCAGTTGGTCTGCGTCCCTGGCGGCCTTCGACCAAACTCGCCGAAAATACTTTTTGTACAGGTAAAGTTCACTATTCCTCGCTGCTGCCCCAACGTATTATTGGTTAGCGTCGAACTCGCATGGTTGCTTGAAGTTTCGATTCGCAAACGCCCATTGGGGGCGCTTGGCGGAATGCTCTGCGAAGCTCGATAAGAAACGCAAACCGGGGGGAATATCATGCGCATTGTCTCGTTGTTGCCGTCGGCTACGGAGGTTTTGTTCGCGCTGGGGTTGGGCGATGAAGTTGTGGGCGTGAGCCATGAGTGCGACTTTCCGGCGGAGGCCAGAAGCCGCCGAGCCGTGATTCATTCGCGCCTGCCGGATGACGCCACACCCGGAGAAATCGATCGTCTAGTGCGCGAGTACGTTGCCCGCGGCGAAAGCCTTTACTCCGTCGATGCCGATACCCTTCAGCAACTCGAGCCCGACCTGATTGTGACGCAGGACTTATGCCAGGTTTGCGCTGCCTCGCCCGACGACTTGGCCACCACGCTGGCGCGTTTTGAGAAACGTCCCCAAGTCCTGTGCCTGAATCCGCAAGATCTCGGCGACGTATGGCGCGACATCTTGTGGGTCGGCCAAGAAACGGGGCGAGGACACGAAGCCGAAGCGTTACTCGAAGAAATTGGCGAGCGCCTCGGAGCAATCGAAACCGAGGTCGAACCCATCGAACACCGCCCGCGCGTGGCCATCCTCGAATGGCTGGAACCTTTTTATGTGGCCGGTCACTGGGTGCCTGAAATGATCGACTTTGCCGGCGGAAAAGATGCGCTGGGCAAAAAACGCACGCCCTCGTTTCGCGTCACTGCCGAAGACCTGGTCGCCGCCGATCCCGAGATTTTGCTCATCGCGCAGTGCGGCTACACCGCCACGCAGGCTCGCGACGAGTACGCCGCCATGGCCTTTCCACCCGAATGGAGTGACATGGCGGCTGTTCGCAACTCGCGCGTCTACGCTCTGAACGCTAGCAGCTACTTTTCCCGTCCCGGTCCCCGCCTCATCACTGGCATTGAAACCCTGGCCGGTTTGTTCCACAAAGCCTGTCCCACCTTTGCGGTGGCCAGCAACGCTTCGCTACGAATAACCAACCAGTCCGCCAGCGCGCCGGTTCGACAAGTCGCCACGGCCTGACCATTCGCCGCTACTGGACTCTGCAAAAAAGCCGCGACGGATTCGGCGACGCGTAGATCAACAACGCCCTGCCACGCACTTTGTCCAACCCCACCGCACCAAACGACCGGCTGTCGTAGCTGTTATCCAAATTGTCTCCAATCACGAACAACGCATCTTCGGGAACCTTGACCGGCTCAAACGCCAGGCCTTCCGAAGCCAGGCGCCCATAAGCATTGCCGGCCCCGCAAGCTGGAGGCAGGACCAGCGTTTGGCCATTGACCAGGATCGAGTTGGCAGGTCCTCTGGCCACGGTATCTCCACTTATGCCCGCAACCCTCTTGAGATAGAGCGGTTGGTTCTCCTCCTTATCGAATTGAAACATGATTACGTCGCCGCGCCGTGGCGCTCGCCCGGCAAACGCGTCGACCCCCACCAGGAAGTGTTCGTTTTCACAAACTGCCGGACACATTGACCCACTGCCAGAACGGAAAGCACGAAATTGCGAACACTGCGCCCACAAGAGAAATCTTGTGATAAAGAATCCCGTCACGCAGGCCAGTGCCAGCCCCACGCACAATAGCGCCACAATGAAAAACTTCGCTCCACGGCGCCTTTCCTGCTGTCGCGGAGTGACGATGCTGCCTGGCTGCAACACGCTCATGCCGATTGCGCCTGCTTGCTCCAGTAGCGGTAGAACGGTAAGCCCGCTAGCATGAGCAGGAGGCCGATCGAAGAGCGGCCCGGCCGATCGAGCCAAATGTTCACGGTGAGCGCCAGCGAAGCCGCCACGAAAATTCCCGGCACCCACGGATAGCCCCAACAACGATAGGGCCGGGGCAGATCTGGTTCACTCCGGCGCAAGCGAAACAACGCGACTACCGCCAGGCCGTAGAAAATCCACGCCGCAAAAATGAAGAGGTTGGTCAATTCCTCGAACGTACCGGTTAACGCCATCAGGCTGGTCAGCACGCATTGCCAGATCAACGCGCGACCCGGTGTCCGGTATTTGGGGTGCACGCCGTCGGCAATCTTGAAGAAAATGCCGTCGCGCGCCATAGCATACGTTGGCCGCGCGCCGCTCAGCACTGACGAATTCATCGAACCAAGCGCGCTAATCACCATCGCCACCGTAATCCACGCCGCGGCGCTTGCACCGGCGACGTGCTGCACAACATCCGAAGCAATATGCGATGACGCCGCTACTGTGCCGAACGGCAGCACCTTCAGGCAAGCCGCGCTGAATAACAAATAAATAACCGCCACGAGTGAAACTCCGCCCACCAGGGCGCGCGGGAAATTCTTCTGCGGATTTTCCACTTCCGAGCCGACCAGATTCAAATCTTCCCAGCCGTCGTACGCCCACAGCGCTGCGGCCAGTGCTGCCAGGAACGCTCCGAAAGTTGCTCCATTGAAGGCGGCCGGCCAGAAAGGGTCCGGCGCATGCGGCGTGGAGTTTGTGGGAGCGAAAAGGGCCACGCCCATGACGATCGCTACGGAAGCGATCTTGATCGCCGTCAGGAATACCTGCACCGCGCCACCCAGCTTTACGCCGAGATAATTTACGCCCGTCATCAACACCAGCCAGCCCACGGCCAGCGGCTGCGCCCAGGTGAAGACAAAGTCGTACGGCTTGATCCAGCCCGTCAGACCCGGAATGGCGATATGCAACGTGAAAATCGGCGCCGCGACCGCCGGAATCAGAAAACTCATAAATCGCATTAATCCCGCAGCGATCGACGCGAGCGAGCTCGGCCGCCCGACGATCGAATGCGTCCACCCGAACAGAAATCCCCACGCTGGGCCGAAGCCGCGCCGCAAATATGCATACTCCGCGCCCGCTTCCGGAATCGCCGCGCCCAATTCCGCGAACGACAGTGCGCCAAACAGCGAAAGAATCCCGCCGACAATCCATGCCGCAAAAACCACCGAAACGGAGCGGCCCTCGCGCGCCATCTCCGCGGGCTTCAGAAAAATCCCCGTCCCGATCATCGTGCCCACGACAATGGCTCCGGACGCCCACGCGCCCAGCCCACGCACCAGTTCCAGCCGGCGCATGCCGTGATTTGCGGAAGCAGGCTCGGTCATTTGTGATTGCGATGGCATTTTCACTTGGTTTTAGGCAGCTGTCTCAGCCCGATCACCTGGCGCGATCCATCGCACGACCACGCCCACGACAAACGTCACCACACTGCCAATCAGCACGTACCATGTATACGCAATTGCCGTAAATCGCCAAAGAAAAAGAACCGTACCCAGCCCGGCGAACATTCCAGCCAATGCGCCGGTCGCGGTGGCGCGTCGGTCCAACGTCCCGAGAAGAAAGAGTCCGAGCAGGCTCCCGAAAGGCAGCGAAGCCACCGTGAGCCCGGTTTCCAGGAACGGTCCCCACTTTTTCAACCCAAAAGCCATCAGCACCAGCCCCCAAACCAGCGTCATCCGCCGCGAAATGCTCAGCAATTTGGCCGGCTCCGTCGCACGTCCTCGCAACTTCGCAAAGTCCAGCACGCTAGACGCCGCCAGTGAATTTAACGACCCGCTTGCGTTGGACATCGCCACCGCGATAATCGACGCGAGCAGCAGCCCGGCCAGGCCCGTCGGCATTTCGCGCACCAGAAACAGAGGAAGGATGCGGTCGGCCGTATCGCCCGGTGCGAGCAGCGGCCAATGCTGCGCGAAAGCGTATAGCGCAACGCCCACCAAAAGAAAAATCGCGAATTGCACCAGCACGATCACGCCACTGGCCAGCAACGCCCGCCGTGAGTCACGTTCATCCCGCGCCGCCAGCAGTCGCTGCACGATCGTCTGGTCCGTTCCGTGGCTCGCCATAGTTAGAAACGCCCCGCCAATAAATCCGGACCACACCGTGTACTTCGTGGAGAGATTGAACGAAAAATCGAATACCTGCAGCTTGTGGCCGCTGGCCGCCGCCACCTGCGCAATCTCGTTCCATCCACCGGGGACGCGATGCAGCAAGATCGCGAGCGTGATCACGCTGCCGGTGACATACAGCAGTAATTGCGCCACGTCGGTCCAGATTACCGCGCGCATCCCCCCTTCAAACGTATAAAGAATCGTCAGCGCAATCACGATCAGCACCGCCAGACGCACCGAGGTGCCCAGCGCTACGCTCAGCACCAGAGCAATCGCCGCCACCCGTACCCCTTCGGCCAACGCGCGCGTGATCAGAAATGTGCTGGCCGCCACCGCACGCATCTTTTCACCGAACCTTTTTTCGATCAGCGCATAAGCCGTCAGGTATTCGCCGCGAAAGTAGCCCGGCAGAAAGACCATCACAATCAAAACTCGGCCAATCAAATAACCGATCACCAACTGCAGAAACGTAAGATTCGTCGCGTATCCGATCGCCGGCGTTCCAATGATCGTCAGCGTCGACGTTTCGGTCGCCACGATCGACAGAGCCAAAGCCCACCAGGGCGCAGAGCGCCCGCCAAGAAAATAGTCCCGCGCGTCGCGCTGCCCGCGCCTGAAGTAAAAGCCGAGCGCGGTGATCGCCAGCAGGTAGGCGACGACAATCGCGAGGTCGAGCGGATGAATACGCATCTCAGTAAAGGCAGGGAGAATAGTGGCGCAGCGCCGTGAGGTCAAGGAAGGCTTCTGTTTGCGCACGCGAGATATGAACCCGGCGCAGCTTGGCCGCCTTGTCGTTTATCCTACAAGAATGCAATTTGTTCTGGGTTTTGACGGCGGCGGCACGAAAACCGATGCCGTTTTGATGGACGGTGCTGGCAAGGTGCTCGCCCGTTCGCAGGCCGGCCCCTCCAATCCGCTCCGCGTAGGATTCGGCGCGGCGATTGGTGCCGTCCGCGAAGCCGCCCGCGAGGCTATGAAGCAGGTCCCTCTGCAGGAAGGCGAACCCGCCGCCGCGATTTGTGTCGGACTCGCTGGCGTGGGGCCGTCCGAGTCCCGTCAAAAGGTGGAGGCTCTGCTGGCTGCGGAATTCCCACATTCGCGGCTGCAGATTTGCACTGACCTGGATTTGGCGCTCGCGGCGGCGGGAGAGGGTCCCGCAATCGTCTTGCTCGCCGGCACCGGTTCCTTTGCCGTTGGCCGAAACGCAGCCGGCGAAACGGCCCGCTCTGGCGGCTACGGCTCGCAGATTGGCGACGAAGGCAGCGCCTACGACATCGGCCGCCGCGCCGTGCTCTCCGCCATGCATGAAAAGGATCGCACCGCGGCGGATTCACCGCTCGGCAAACGCCTTTTGCGAGAGTTGGCCTGCGCCGATTGGTCCGCTGTCAAGGTCCGCGCTCAGGCGGCCTCCGACGAAGTGTTTCCGCGGCTCTTTTCGGTTGTCGCCGCGCTCGCGGATACCGACGACGCGACTGCCCAGGAACTCTTGCACAGCGCGGCTTTCGACCTCGCCGGGATCGCGGAAAATCTCGTCGATCGATTGGCGATGCGCGAAACGCGTTTCCTCCTTGCCAAGACAGGCGGCATGATGGGCCGCAGCAAGTTTCTGGAAAGCCGCCTCGACGAACGCTTGCAGTCTCTTTTCCCCGAAGCCACGCTCGGCTCCCTGCGCATGACTCCGGCGGAAGCCGCCGCCCGCCTGGCGTTGAAGATGCTCGCCCCGACCTGACCGCCCGCGATCCATGAGCAACCTTTCCCCAGACCGTGAACGCGCCGCCATCGCCTCCGGCGAAGAGCTGACGGCTCTGCTGCATCACGCCGACACTGGGGTCCTACTCGCCTTGCTGGACAATCCCGCTCTTGATGAAGCTCAACTTTGTCTCCTCCTCGAGCGCAAAAACCTCGCCTCTGAAATTCTCGAAGAAGTCGCGCGCCGCAAGCCTCTGCTCAAAGCTTATCGCGTGAAACGCGGCCTCGCTTTTCATCCGCGCACCCCGCGCCTAGTCACTCTTCGCCTGCTCAAGGACTTGTACCTGATGGACCTGGTCCAGCTGACGCTCTCTCCCGCGATTCCGACCGAACTCAAGCTCAACGCCGAAGATCAGCTGATTGCGCGCCTCCCGCAGCTGCCGCTGGGCCAGAAAATCACTTTGGCGCGCCGCGGCCCCGCGCGTCTCGGCGGCGCGCTGCTCGCCGAAGGCCATGCCCAGACTGTCGCCGTCGTCTTGGACAATCCGTATCTCACCGAAGCCCAAATCCTGAAAGCTTTGGCGAAAGAAAAAATCCCGCCGGTCGTGGTCCAGTCCGTTGCTCAGCATCGCAAATGGTCCCTCGCCTATAACGTACGCCTTGCATTGGTCCGTCATCCGGCTTCTTCGCTCTCGACCGTGCTTGCCTATCTTCCCGAACTGACGGTTTCGGACTTACGCGAACTCGCCTCGCCGGGCATCGTTCCCGAGAGTCTCCGCAAATATCTACAGGCCGAAGTCCAGCGCCGCATGCGCGCCGCAGAAAAACTTGCCAACCAGGTGACCGCTTCCGATTCTGATGCGTCTAACGAAGCCTAAGCAGTCCCAAGTCACCATCAGAAACTTCGTTATTTCTACCCCGGCGTCCCGCTGACCGAAACTCGCCAGCTCGGCTGCTGGACCCGGTTCCGCGTGTCACGCCACCGCCCACGCGCCTCGCCGGGAACAAGAGAACGCCCTGCGGCGTCGTATGGGAATGCTCGCGGAAGGCGTATGCTTGGTGGCATTTGGCAGCGGGTTTGTCCCGCTGCCCCTACTTGGGACCCTTGGCAGGGGGAATCACCAGGTCCATGAACCAGCCCGAGCATTCCTCGCGGCAACTCGAACGCCGGTGGGCGCGGCGTTATTCCTTTCGCGCCAACCTCGAAATCGAATGGGGTTCCGCGGTCCTGCGCGCCAGCACGCTGGACATCAGCTCCAACGGCATGTTCATCGAGTCGAACGACCCGCTGTGGGTGGGCGCCGGTTTCACCGCCCATCTCGTCCTGGACCGTCCCGTGAAGGTCGATTGCTTCGTGAAGCGTATCGAGCCCGGCCGTGGCATGGGCGTGGCCGTTACGCTCCGGGAAGAACAGCACGAAAAGCGCTACCAGGATTTGCTCGTCTCTCTCTCCAGCACGGGCCTTTGACCTCGTCTTATACTATCCTTGCGGCGGCGAGGACTGCTCTTGGCTAAGTCGCCGCAACAATACGATGCTTCTCTCTCCAGCCCTCAACATGGTGCCTACCCTAGCATGACCCGATGCCTGGATTGTGGCGCGCCGCGAACCGCGGACCAGTGTCCCGCTTGCGGACTCACTTCCCGCGCGGCCGAGCTGGTGTTCCGCCGCAGGCTCGTCGGGCGGACGGCGATTTTTCTCGTCGGTTCGCTGGCCTTTCCCTATGTCAGCCAGATTTTTCCTCCGCTCGATCTCGACCTGATGCTTGTCTTTTTTGGAATTTTGTTTTTCCTGGCCTTGACGCTCGCGGTCATCCTCGAAAGCCGCGCCCGCCAGCATAAAGAGCTGGAGGTGCTCAAACGGATTTACGCCGGCTTTATCCCGCTGCCCTGGATTCTCGCCGCCACTCTCTTCATCAACGGCAAGCTCGATTCTCAGAAAAATCTCGAGTATCACCCTACCGCAGTTGTCGGCAAGTTCAACATGAAGGGAATCGTCCGCGGCAGCCGCCGCCTCAACGTGCGCTCCTGGCGCCCCGGCCAGCATATCGAACGGCTCGCCGTTGACGCCGACGACTTCGACCGCTTTCAGGAAGGCGACACCGTCGTCGTCGCCGTCGGCCCGGGTGCCATCGGCATTCCCTGGTACTACGGCGTCTACCGCCGCTAATACGCCGGCTTCCCGTTCAACAACAACGGAATCTCTACTTCCAACGTATGCCCGTTCTTTCCAAAGCGGAACTTGATGCTCCTCACCCGTCCCGCGTCCTTCGATTTCCACTCGGTAATCTCAATCGGGTCACTCGGCAAATCCCCCGCCGACCATTCCACTCCATCGCCCTGCGCATTTACCGTTTGCGGATCGACCTCATACACCTCGCCTTCCTTCAGATCCAGATACAAATACCGCTTCCACAGTTTCACCAGCAGGTTCTCGCGCTTTTCGTAATGATAGATGTTCCACGTCTGCGGCGCTTCTCCATTGAAGCGCACAATCGCAAACTGCACCGGCTTCCACACCGGCTTCTTTCCATTCGCATTCGTCTGCGGAAACGCGCAAAAAAACAGCAGCGCGGAAACAAGAACTTCCTGCATTCGGTCTTGAACCCTCGAATCAGTTTGGAACTTCGCTGAACGCTTTGTCCAGCAGTCGCATCGCTTCGTCTACATCTGCCTTCGTCGTGTTCAGCATCGGTGCGAGGCGCAGCACGTTTCCCGCCAATCCGCCCTTGCCGATCAGCAGTCCGTGTTCACGCGCTTTTTCCATCACCTGCGTCGTCTGCGCGGGCGCCGGCTCCTTCGTCTTCCGGTCTCGCACCAACTCGAGCGCCTGCATCAATCCCATTCCCCGCACATCGCCGATCAACGGATACTTCGCTTTTAGCTCCTCCAACTTGCCACGGAAATATCGGCCCACGGTGTCCGCGTTCTCCAGCAGGTTTTCTTCTTCAATCAATTCAATCGTCGCCCGCGCCGCCACCGATGTCACCGGATTCCCGCCAAACGTCGATATATTCAGCCCTTGAAAGCTAGCCGCAATCTCTGGCGTGGTCACCGTCAACCCGACGGGCGCTCCGTTCGCCATGCCCTTCGCGCTCGTAATCACGTCCGGAATCACTTCCCACTGCTCGATCCCGAACCATTTTTTCCCCGTGCGGCCCCAGCCCGTCTGTACTTCATCCGAAATAAACAGGCCGCCATACTTCTTCACAATGTTGAAAACGATCTTGAAATATTCCTTCGGCGGCGTAATGAATCCACCCACGCCCTGAATCGGTTCGGCAATAAACGCGGCGATGCTCCCGCTCGTGCCTGTCTGGATCAGATTCTCCACGTCGCCCGCGCAAGCCACTTCGCACTCCGGATATTTCAAGTGCAACGGACAGCGATAGCAATACGGATTGATCGCGTGCGAAACGCCCACGCTGATCACCGCCGCTTTGCGATACGGCGCGTGCGCCGTCACCGACCTCGCCAGCGATGACCCGCCCGAATACGCGTGCCGCAGCGCTACGACGTCATAGCGGTCCGTCGCCATCCGCGCGATCAGAATCGCCGCTTCGTCCGCTTCGCTGCCCGAACTCGTAAAAAAGCTCGACTTCAGATTCCCCGGCGTAATCTGCGCAATCTTTTCCGCCAGCGCGACAATTTGCTCGTTCGGATACAAGGTCGAAAGGTGCTGCAACCGGGTGACCTGCGCGTTCACCTTGCTCGTCACCTTCGGATTGCAGTGCCCCACCGACACCGTCAGGATCCCGCCAAAGAAATCCAGATACCTTTTCCCTTCGATGTCCCACACATGCTGCATTTCCGCACGGTCCGCCACCAACGGCTGCTGAAAATAATTCGTCACCGACGGCCAAATGTATTTCTTGTGCTTCGCGACAACCTCGTCGCTCCGAGTCATCCCCGACGGTGCCGCTTGCGCTGGCGTGGTCATAAACTTTCCCTCGTGTATAGTTCCGAATGGTTTGAGTCTACGACGCGCTGGCACCCGCAGCAAGGCACCTGACCAAATGGTGGGTCAGTTCGCCAGTGGCACAGAGCTTGCCCTGAGCCTCGAAGGGCACTCTTGCCTGCGCGCGTGGTGTAACGCCGAGATTTCCCCCTGTGCATCAAACGTCGCTGCGAGACCAGCCCTCCACTTCTTCAAACTGACCCGCTAACCGGCCAAATGCCCAAGGTTTCCCTCGCCACGAAATTTCTTTTAACTCTCGGTGGGTCTTCTGCATCCAACGCGTGTTCCGGGGGGTAACCGGACACGAGGAGACGCGATGTCCAAGATCAAAGTAGCCGTAATCCCCAAAGCCGGCGCCCCTTTTCAAATTGGAGAACGGGAAATGCCCAAGCCCGGCCCAGGCGAAGTCCGCCTCAAGGTCGAAGCTTGCGGCATCTGCCACAGCGACGTGCTGGTCACGCAAGGCGGTTTTCCCGGCCAGCAATATCCGCGCGTTCCGGGCCACGAGGTCGTTGGCGTCATCGACGAGCTCGGCAGCACCGTCTCCGAGTGGAAGAAGGGCGATCGCGTGGGCGTAGGCTGGCATGGCGGCCACTGTTTTGTCTGCGATTCCTGCCGCCGCGGCGATTTTATCACCTGCCAGAACCAAGCCATCACTGGCATCACTCGTGACGGCGGTTACGCTCAGTACATGCTCGCCCGCCACGAAGCTCTCGCCCTCGTTCCGGCCGGAATGGATGCCGCCGAGGGCGGCCCCCTCATGTGCGCCGGTGTTACCACGTTTAACGCTCTACGCAATAGCGGCGCTCGCGTCGGCGAATTCGTCGCTGTACAAGGTGTCGGTGGCCTTGGTCACCTCGGCATTCAATACGCCGCCAAAGCCGGCTATCGCGTCGTCGCTATCGGCCGCGGCCCGGAAAACGGCGCTCTCGCCAAAAAACTCGGTGCCTTTGCTTATGTTGATTCCAAAGCCGGCAACGTCGCCGACGAACTCAAAAAGCTAGGCGGCATAAAAGTCCTTCTCGCCACCGCGCCGAACGCTAAAGCCATGGCCGAAACCATCGATGGCCTCGGCGTCGGCGGCAAACTCCTGGTGGTAGGCGCGCCGTTCGAACCCCTCGAAGTTTCTGTCTTCTCGCTGCTGCTTACCCGTCGCGGCATCCAGGGTTGGCCTGCCGGCACCGCTCGCGATTCGCAGGATACTCTCGAGTTCTCGCAATTCGCCGGCGTAAAACCCATGATCGAGAAATATCCCCTCGAAAAAGTCAAAGAAGCCTTCGAGCGCATGGAAAGTGGCCAGGCGCAGTTCCGTGCCGTCCTCACCATGTGAGCAGCAGGACAGCCACTCCTGGCTGTGCCCTGTGATCAATACGTAGGCCATCACGGCCAGCACATACCAAGCTGGTCCGGCGTCCGCAAGAAACGAGCGCAGGAGAATCTCGGCGTACTTGCGCCGCTTCCGAATTTCCCATCTAATCTTGCTGCCATTCAGGAGCAGCACCCCTCATGAAGATACATATCCGCAAGGAGCGCCCCGCGCCTTGGAGCGACTATCGCCAGCGCTCCGCCCGCCTTTGGACGCGCCCATTTGTTGCCATCGAATGGATTTGGGAGTGGCTCGCTTACGCCCTCAGCAATTGGACCTTCCTCGAAGTCCTGGATTACCTCGAAACCTTCAGCGTCCTCATCGCCGTCATTTTCTACTTCTCCGAATCTGGCGATCGCGTGAAGCAGCGCCACTACCAGGCCTGGCAGGTCGTGAACACCTCCCAGGGCAAAGGCGGTAGTGGCGGCCGCATCGAAGCTCTTCAAGAATTGAATGCTGATCACGTCCCGCTCGTCGGCGTCGACGTTTCCGGCGCATTTTTGCAAAATATTCGCCTCGACAAAGCCAAACTGCTCCGCGCCAATTTTTCCGCCGCCGATGTTCGCGAAGGTCGATTTTCCCAGGCCGACTTGACCGACTCCAGCTTGCACTCCGCCAATTTTCGCGCCGGCAATTTTTCGCAAGCGATTCTTGAAGGAGCTGATCTCACGCAAAGTGACCTCACGGGAGCTGACTTGTCCGGTGCCGCTCTTTCCGGTGCGGACCTCACCGAAGCCGACCTTTCGAACACCACATTACGAGGTATGCGCTGGGAGCATATTGCCAGCGTTAAAAACGCGAACATCTACGGCGTCAAAGAGGCTCCCGCCGGATTCGTCGATTGGGCGCTAAGGCACGGCGCGCAGAGCACCGCAGGCACCGCGAGCACTACCCGCTGACGGAACCGCGCCATGCTAATCCGCCCCGCCACGCCCCTCGACAACGATGCCCTCTGGAAAATTCTCGAACCTACCATTCGCGCCGGCGAAACCTACACGTTGCCGCGCGAACTCCCTCGCGACGAGTCGCTCGCCTACTGGCGCGCTCCCGCCCATGAAGTCTTCGTCGCCGAAGACAACGAAGAAATTCTTGGCACCTACTTCCTCCACGCTAACCAACAAGGCGGCGGCGCGCACGTCGCCAACTGCGGGTACATGACTGCGCCGTGGGCCTCCGGGCGCGGTATCGCGCGTGCCATGTGTCGCCACTCGCTCGATCACGCCAAATCCCGGGGCTTTCGCTCCATGCAGTTCAATTTCGTCGTCAGCACCAACGCCGCCGCAGTTCATCTCTGGGAAAACATGGGCTTCGCTGTCGTCGGCCGACTGCCCGCCGCGTTCCTTCATCCGCAACTCGGCTTCGTCGACGCTCTGGTGATGTACCGCGATCTTTGACACCGCTACGGTCTCCTCAAGCCAAGGAAGTCGGGATCCGCACCGACGTTAGGCCGTCGTGACCAGCGACCACGGCATGATTGGCCTCTCCTTCCTCGCTATTCACTGTTCACTATTCACTATCCACTCTCTCCCAATATAATGTCGCCGCATGGCGCCCAAGCCCACCCTCTTCCAGCGCATCGTCAGCATGTTTCGCCGCGTCTTCCCACAGTGCGGCATGATCTCGCAAGCTATCGCGTTCAATCTCTTCCTCGCCTTTTTCCCGACCCTGCTCATCGCTGTCGGTTTCTCCACCAGCCGCATCGGCGGACGCACCAGCCTGTACGATTTGATCCGCGACTTCACCGCCTTTCTCCCTCCCGGCAGCGCCAGCATCGTCTCCGAATTTCTCGTCAAGCGCGGCCCCGAGGCCTGGAAGCTTGCTCTCGTCGGTTGGACCGGCACTCTGCTCGCCGGCTCGCAAGTCATGCGTCTGCTGATGGAAGGCATCCAGAAAATTTACGGCGATCGCGACAAGCCCGGCTTTCTCCACCGCCAACTCCGTGGCTTAGCGCTTCTCCTCGTTACCATCGCTCCGCTTCTCGCCGCCGCCATTCTCGGCGTTCTCGGCCGTCCCATTCGCCGCTGGGTCTCGGAACAATTCGGCCCGCATCATCCCCTGTCTGGCTGGTGGCCCGTTTTCTTTCCCGCCGTCGCCATCGTCTTGGCTCTCGCCGCCCTCACGGTCATCTATCGCGTCGCTCGCCCCACTGAAGAAAGCTTTCGTGACGTTTTGCCGGGCGCGACCGTGGCCACCGCGCTCTGGTGGCTCATCAACGTCTTGTTCGGCTTCTACGTGCGCCGCGTTCCCTATAGCATCGTCTACGGCGGTCTCGCGGCGGTGATCGGCCTGCTGGTATGGATGCAAATTTCTGCTCTCATCGTCTTTCTGGGCGCTGCCTGGAACGCGGAACTGGAAGACCGCCGCAAACGTGCCGCCTTTGTCTAAGCGATGTCCAACCAGATCGTCAAAGTCGAATGCTATTCCGGCTTCCAAGCCGATGAGCGCCCGCTGCGCATCCACTTCGCCTCGCAAACTCTGGAAATCGCCGAAGTCGAAGACCGCTGGTATTCCCCCGGCGCCACCTTCTTCCGCGTGCGCACCACCAACGGCGAACGCTACGTTCTTCGCCGCGAAGACGCTCAGGATGTCTGGATGCTCACCGCTTTCCGCGCTGCCCAACGCGATTCTTAGCCTCGGCTGTGGCCGAGCTTTCCTTGCGTTGCACTAAAGTTACCTGCGGCGTATATTCGGGGGACGACAGAGTACAACAAGGTTCCCGTAGTGTCGGCCTCCTGCTCGGCCGGCGGTGCCTGCGGAAGCGGATCAAAAAAGGAAGCGCATGTCTCATCTCCCGCACGTTCCGTTGGTGCCGCGCACGGCGCTCGCCGCCCTTTCCGCGCTTCTGCTAAGCGCGCTCGCTCTAGCTTCCTGGGGCCAATCGTCCGCCGCTCAGGATCCTCCTTCGACGGCCAGCCCTCCGGCCACCCAAACGCCGGCCCCTCCCGCGCAACCGGCCAAGCCCCAGGATCAGGGCTCCAATAGCAACGCCGAACTCAGCAGCCACGACACCGCGCCCACCTTCAAGGTCCGCGTCAACCTCGTCCTCGTTCGTGTCGTGGTCCGCGATCCAAAAGGCAACGTCGTTCAGGACCTCCACAAAGAAGACTTTCAGCTTTCTGACAACCGCAAGCCGCAAACCATCACCACCTTCGCGGTTGAAACGCCCGCCTCGCACGCCATTTCCGCGACCTCTTCCATCGACGCCGACCAGCCCAATTCCCCCGCCACCAAAGCCGCTGTCGCCGCTTTGCCGCAGCGCTTTGTCTCCGTCGTTTTTGACGATCAGCACATGGTCATGAGCGACATGGTGTTCGTCCGGAATGCCGCCAACAAATTCTTCGATTCTCTCGCGCCCTCCGACCGCGTCGGCATCTACTCCACCTCCGGCCAGGTCACCCAGGAATTCACCGACAATCATGACCTGCTTCGCAAATCCCTCCTCGGCTTGCTGCCCCGTTCTCCCACCCAGGGCATTCACGACTGCCCGGACATGAGCTACTACGAAGCCGACTTGATCCAGAATCAGCAGGACCAGCAGGCCACCTCGGTCGCCGCTCAGGACTACATTCAATGCTCCGGCCTCCAAGGCACCGCTCCCGTCGCCCAACTCATGGCTCAGGCCACGACCATGGCCCAGTCCACCGCCGGCATGGTCGTCGGCCGCGAGGACTCCTCCACCGAATACGCGTTGCGCCACATCGAACAAATCCTTCGCCGCCTCGCAGGAATGCCCGGTCAGCGCGTCCTCGTCTTCGTTTCTCCCGGCTTTTTGACCTCCACGCTGCATATCGAATTCAGCGGCATCGTGGACCAGGCTACCAAGTCCAACGTGGTCATCAACACCATCGATGCGCGCGGCCTCTACACTCCGGATATGGGCGACATTGGCGATCCCTATGTCAATCCCAACCCGGCAACCGCGGGGATTCGCAGCATGTACGCCACCATGGCCCAGACTGCGCAAGACGACGTGCTCCAACAATTCTCCGACGGCACTGGCGGCACCTTCTTCCACAATCGCAACGACATCGACGAAGGCTTGCGCCAGGCCGGCGCCGCGCCCGTGCTCACTTACTTGCTGGGATTTTCTCCCCAGAATCTCAAGCTCGATGGCAGCATGCATACGCTGAAAGTTTCGATGGCCCGCAAGAACAACTATCAGATTCAAGCCCGCCACGCCTATTTTGCACCGCGCCACGTCGTCGATCCCGTCGAGCAGGCCAAGCAGGAAATTCAGGAAGCCATCTTTTCACAGGACGAAATCCGCGACCTGCCCGTCGATGTCCATACCCAGTTTTTCAAGACCTCCGCCAGTGACGCCAAGCTCGCGGTCGTCACCCATGTCGAAATCAAGGGCATTCATTTCCTCAAAGTCGATGGCCGCAACAAAGACAACATCACCGTTGCAACCGCCATTTTCGACGAGAACGGCAATTTCATTACCGGCAGCGAAAAAATTGTCGAAATGAAATTGCTGGACACCACCTATGACAAATTGCTGCGCTCCGGTCTCAACCTCAAGTCCAGTTTCGACGTAAAACCCGGTTCCTATCTGGTCCGTCAGGTCGTGCGCGACTCCGAAGGCGCGCAACTCGCGGCGCGCAACGGGGCCGTCGTCATTCCGTATTGATGAGCAGTTTATGGGGGCAATATGAGCAAGAAAAATTCTCGGGGAAAAGTTGCTTGGGGTTTGCTGGTGCTCCTAGCAGCCGGCGCATCTTTCTTTTCGCTGGCCCGCCTTGCTGGCCAATCGCCGCAGTCGCAGCCACCGGCACCCGCTGCCGCACCTGCCCCGGCGCAGGCCGCCGACGCCGGGCAGCAGCCGGTCATTAAAGCGGAATCGCGCCTGGTTCTCGTGGACACCGTCGTCACCGACAAAAAAGGCAACTACATCCACGACCTGACCCAAAACGACTTCAAGGTCTACGAGGACAACAAGGAACAAGCTATCACCAGCTTTTCCTTCGGCTCCGATCCGTCCATCCAAGGACCACAGCAGCGCAAGTACCTGATCCTTTTCTTCGACAACTCCACCATGGCCCCGCCCGAGCAAATCCAGGCTCGCGATGCCGCCAAAAAATTCATCGATTCGAATGCCAGCCCGGATCGCCTGATGGCCATCGTCGATTTCGGCGGCACGCTGCAAGTGGTCCAGAACTTCACCGCGAACGCCGATTTATTGAAGGCTGCGGTCAACGGCGTCAAGGGTTCCGCAGTGGACCCCAACGCTCAGGCCCCCGCCACCGTCGCTTCCGCCGGACTCTCTCCCACCATGGGCTCTCCCTACGGGGCACCCGGCATGTCCCCGTTTTCCTCCATGTCCAATGCGGAGTCCCAGTTTGGCGCGCGCAGCATGCTCATGTCCGTGCGCACCCTCGCGAAGAACTTGCGCTCGGTACCCGGCAGAAAAATGGTCGTGCTCTTTTCTTCCGGCTTTCCTCTGGACAACGAAACGCAGTCGGAACTGACGGCCACTATCGCCGCCTGCAACCAGGCGAACGTCGCGATCTATGCTCTCGACGCGCGCGGCCTCGTGGCCGCGGCTCCCGGAAAAATCTCGCAACTGCGCTTGCCAGAGACGGAGAAAAACTCTCCAGCGGAAAACCTTGCCAATCGCCCAACCGCGCAAAATCTTACAAGTAGCTTGCCCCAGAGAAATTCTTCCTCGTCAACTGCTTTCGGCTCCGGGCACGTCGTCCTCGCCTCCTATTCTCCCGATCCGCAACGGCCCGGGGGTGGCGGTGGCGCTCCGGGTGGCGGTGGTGGGGCGCCCGTAGGGGGCGGCGGACGCGGCGGAGCCGGAGGAACAGGTGGCACGGGCGGAACCGGTGGCACCGGCGGTACAGGAACCGGCGGAACTGGTGGCACGGGAGGTCGCGGCGGAACTGGCACCGGCACAGGCGGGACCGGTGGAACGGGTGGAACGCGTGGGGGAACAGGGGGCACCGGCAACGCCCCCGTCAACTACAACAACAACTACGCCAATTCGCCCTACAACCAGGCGCGCAACATCATGATCCCGCAGCTTCCGCCTTCTACCGCCACGAACCAGCAGGTGCTCGCCGCGCTCGCGCTGGGCACGGGTGGCTTCACTATTTTCAACACCAACGATCTGCTCGGCGGCCTCGAGAAAATCGGCCGCGAACAAAACGAGTTCTACTTGCTCGGTTACGTTCCCGCGAATCCCACTCCCGAAGGCGGTTGCCACACTCTCAAAGTAAAACTGGAACGCAAAGGCACCGAAGTGCGTTCGCGGCCCACCTACTGCAACATCAAGTCCAATAACGTTCTTGAAGGCACGCCCGTCGAAAAACAGCTCGAAGCTCGCGCCAGCGGTTCGCAAGCCGGCTCGGTGCAGGCCGCCTTTCAGGCGCCGTATTTCTACACCTCGCCCAACATCGCGCGCGTCAATCTCGCGATGGAAATTCCTTCCAACAGCGTCCAGTTCAACAAAGAAAAAGGGAAGTATCACGCCAGCTTGAACGTGCTGGGCATTGCCTACAAACCGGACGGCTCGGTCGGCGCCAAATTCAGCGACACCGTCAACCTCGACCTTGAAAAAGACGAAATGAAAGAGTTCACCAAGAAGCCTTACGAGTATCAAAACCAATTTGACGCTGCTTCCGGCGACTACAAGCTAACCGTCGTCGTCAGCTCCGGCGGCGACGCCTTCGGCAAATTTGAAAAAGACCTCAAAGTCGATCCCTACGACGGCAAGGAATTCAGCCTCGGCGGCGTCGTGCTCACCAATTCCATGCAAAAAGTTTCCGACATTCCCACTGGCCTCGACTCCGTGCTTCTCGAAGACCGCACGCCGCTGGTTGTCAAAGGCGTGGAGATCATCCCGTCGGCCACCGATCATTTCAAAAAATCCGACAACGTCGCCGTCTACACCGAAGTTTACGAGCCGCTGCTTACTTCCGATAAGCCTCCGGTCGTCGCGGCCGGCTACAACGTCCTTGATAAATCCACCGGCAAGCTCGTCTACACGACCAACGCCGTGCATCTCGACGAGTTCATCCAAAAAGGCAGCCCCATGATTCCTGTGGGCATGAGCGTTAAAGTGAAGGATCTGCCTGCGGGCAACTATCAACTGGTCATGATGGCCGTTGACGGCGCCGGCCACCACGCCCCCAACCGCACCCTCGACTTCGCCGTCACCGATTAACTGGGTAGCACAGGCATTCCTGCCTGTGCTCCGTATGGCGAGCTACTAACTGCCGCCCCTGGCGACGGATTTACCTGGTGGGTTTTGAGCTGCACACATGAATAACGCCGAGCGTCCCGAGGACAAGAAAGCGCGAATCAGCTTCCTCCTCATTCTGGCGGTCTGCTTGGCCGTAATCGGCTATCTCAATCACGGGAGAGTTCGCCCAGAGCTACCTCCAAACGCAGAACTGCGGGTTATCTATCTTTTCTTCGGCGGCGTGAGTATCACCTGCGCGTACGTCTGGTGGGCCAATCGGCGAGACTCCAAGTGAATGAGGGCGCTGCACCTTGCGCTCGTGTCCGTCCAGCCTCAAGAAAGATATCTTTATGAAAGGACTCCTCGTGCTGATCCTTTTTTCGCCTCTACTAGCTTTTGCCCAAAGCCCTTTCGACGGAACTTGGGTCATTGATACGAACGCGCAACTCCCGCAGAAGCCAACGGAGTATTTGCTTGCGAAAGGCATGTTTCGCTGCGTCGGTTGCAACGCGAGCCCGGAAATCAAAGCCGATGGACACGACCAGAAAGTCGGGGAGACAGGCTATTGGGACACCGAGAGCGTTCGGGTCGTCGATACTCAAACGGTTGAGATAGTCTCTAAGAAAGCCGGCAAGACGATGTTCGCTGAAGTCGATACGGTTTCTCCAGACGGCGGCACTTTGACCCAATTGATAAAGGACACAACGGAAGCAGAGCCGGTCACAATCGAGATCCTGAGTCGCCGAGTCGCCCCGGGACCTCGTAGCGCTCACGCTCTCTCGGGCTCCTGGCAGGCGTACAAGATAGATAGGTCCAGGAACGGTTCCACAATCACATACAAGTGTACAGCCGACGGATTTAGTGCGGAGACTCCCCTTGGCGAAAGGTTCGACGCAAAGTTTGATGGAAGAGACTATCCAATAGAAGATGATCCTGGTCACACGACGGTCTCAGTGAAGCTATTGAGCCAAAGCGCGGTTGACGTGACATCCAAACGAAATGGAAAGGTCGTCGGAATCCTACACTTGGTCGTTCTTCCCGGCGGCAAATCCATCAATGTCGTTTTCGAGAACCGGGAAAGCAATACAGAATCGAGCTACCAAATGCAGAAACAACCGTAGTGCGCTCTTCCTTCTACTCACTATTCCCTACTCACTATTCACTATCTACTCTCCGCCCACAAACTTCGCACCACAAACCAGCAATTTGCCGGCCGCTCCGAAAGTCTCCGCATAAAATACGGGCACCACTCCGCTCCAAACGGCACATACACCTGCAACTGATCCCCCGCAGCGTACACCTCCTCCTGCAAATCCCGCCGAATCCCATACAGCATCTGAAACTCATAGCGCCCCTTCGCCAACCCCAGCCGCGCCGCCTCCGCGTGCGCATAGGCCACCATCGCCGGATCATGCGTTCCAAACGCCGGGAAAAACTCCCCCCGCGTCGCGCCTTCCAGCAGCAGCGTACTCAACTTCTTGAAATTCGCATCCACTTCCGCCTTGCTCTGCACGGCCGCCGAGGCCGGCTCGCGATACGCGCCCTTTACCAGCCGGATCTTCGGCTTCAGCGCCGCCAGCCGCGCCAAATCCTTTTCGCTCCGATGCAAATACGCCTGCACCGCCAGCCCGCAATTCCCCAACTCTCTCTGCACCCTCTCAAAAATCTCCAGCGTCACGTCCGTGTACGCCGTGCCTTCCATATCCATCTCAATCGTCCGCTGCAACGCCGCCGCCCGTGCCGCAATCTCCCGCGTCATCGCGCGGCACAGCTCCTTATTAATGTCCAAGCCCAGCTGCGTCAGCTTGATCGAAATATTTCCCCGCACATTTTTCGCGTGCAGCTCTTCGATCATCCGCAAATACCCGTCGCCCACCGCGCGCGCCGCCGCTTCGGTCGTCACGTTTTCGCCCAGATGATTCAGGCTCACCGGCCGCCCCGCCGCGCCCAGCTCCGCGCTCACCGCCAGCGCTTCTTCCAACGACTCGCCCGCTACAAACCGCCGCGCAAACCCGCGCTTCATCCCCTGCCGCGCAATCCAATCCGTCACACCCTTCTTCTTCGACACCCAAAACACCAAATTCCGCACCAGCACCCAGTCCTCGCAGTCCCACCCAATCTAAACGCAAACCCGAGCGAGCATACGAGTCCACTCGTCTCCGGTCAACACAACTCAACCGCCCGCGAGCGCAGCGAGCCAATGTAGGAGCGGCCTTCAGCCCGTCCCACGGTGTAAACCCGCCACGCCTTTCACGCGGAGCAAGCGCCCCGCCTTGAGAGCGCGGAAGCCTGCCTGCCGCCGGCAGGCTCCCTTCCGCTTCTCCGGTAGCCTCGATTACGGCAGCAGTAGAGTACCCTCCCAGTAGTCCTCAATTATGATATTGACAAATACAGAACCCGCGTCTATCGTTCCTCCAACCTGCGGATGGACCAACCCGGTCACGCTTTGGTACAATCCGATCATAGCTCCCTTTCAAGGTACCCAGCCTGACGGCGTGTTTGCTTGGTATCCCTGCGAATCCGAGACCGACGACGTGAGCAGCTCGTTTACCGGCGCATGGAATTCGTCAAATACCTCCATCATTACGGTGAACACTTACGGTACGCACTCGGGCATGCTGCCCGGTTCCACCACATCAAATTCCCACGGTTGCCTTCCCAGCAACGATCCTCACAGAAATTGTCCTAATCTCTGTTACACCCCGACGGGCGGCGCGAATACAGCCCGACTAAGTTGCAGCCCGGGATCGCTCACACGCGGGAGCAGCACCACCTGCACAGTGACCAACGCTCCTGGGGGCGCGGTGTTCTCCAGCTGGAAATTCCAGGACTCCAACAACAACACAGTCACTAGCTCCCAGACGACGAGCTCCTGGTCGGGAACAATGGTTATAGGTGGAACCATTAGTGTGCAGGTATCCACCTCGAGCGGTAACTCTGTTACTCTCAGCGCTAGCGTGACTGTCACAGCTCGCAGCGGTTTTGGTTTCACCGCTGTCTCTGCAACACCGGAATCAAATAACTCAACTCCAAGCGCCGCTTGCGGGAAAATGTCGATCCCGAGTCCGCCGATACCGAACAGCGCTCTAGGAGAGAGCTGCCTAGACCAAGAATTTTCGATCAACGACCAAACTATTGGCGATTCCGGGCCAAACCAGGGATACCATTACATAACTTCCATATCGAATACCGCTTCCGGAGTTCCTACCGGCTACTATTACGTAATCAGCCCCGATCTAAGTAATACGTCTAGTGCCTTTTACCAGGCGCAAACAGGAACTTACAATGCCCAAACGAACCCCAACGGCTACATAAGCGGAGCCAATCTGCTTGCCGACACTACGCGGCACGAATCAGGCACAGTGAATAGCCACTACGAAAATTATGTGGTCGCCCAAAACAATTCCTCAAACAATCTCGGAGACCTGGCAGAGTTTCAGGTCGGGCCGCCTAGCCAGTCGTCGACCACCTTCGAATCGACTGTCAAAAGTACATTGACCAACGCAGGAAATACAATTCAATCTGCGTTTAACGTACAACCATGTAATGCGGCCTATGCTGGTTATGACGCTACTTGCACATTCCAAGGATACGTTAACTACAATTTCTGATATGCGAACGCTTGCGCTATTATCGGCAAAGAATTGGATTCTTGGTCTAGCTGCCACGCTCGTAATTGTCCAGCCCGAGTGCCCTTCCACGCAACCCCGCGAGAGAGGCTATCTGGATGCGACCCCGGTCCAAATCCGCCAAAGACTTAGGGAGCCAGCCGGAGGCCATAGCGAAGGGAATATCGTCGGCTGGTCAGACGGCAGACCGCACCAATCCCAAACGCTAGCGATGACCTTCAAGATCCTGGGGCCCACGGAACTCGCACTGGGCGAGGAATTTGAATACGAGGTTCAGATTCAGAACACGAGCGATCACACGGTCGAAATTCCCTGGGACTTGAGTCAAAGAGACATTGAGCCCCCCGACGCGCATACCAGCTATGATTACCAGACTGCGGCAATCTCGGTGATAGCCAAGGAGGGACAAGGCAAGGCCGTCATCATAGATGGCTCCGTTCTTCTGTTTGGTTCCCCGTCGATCACGTCGACGATGATCGCGCTCGAACCCGGTGACTGGGTGCGAATCAAGGCAAAAGGCCGGGATACGGTCCCAAATCCAAGCCAGGCTTGGCCAGAGCCCCAATTTGTGGGCAAACGAATCGGCGGGACCCTAGCCGCAACCTTAACGCTCAGTAAGACTTCCTTTTTACCTGGTTCCTCGGGCAACGAAAAGGGACACGAAGAAGCGCGCAACATTAGTGTGCCTATCTACTCGAACGCCTTCCCAGTCCAGTTTTCATTCTAACGCCCGGAAATTCTGGGTGCGCGCCCAAGGTTCAGGTACGTCGAACCCGGCTTTGGGTTGGACGAGTGGCGCAGAAGTAAAACGGGTGCCCTCTTCGATTTTACGGATGCGGGTTTTCTCTGTGTCTTGTCCAAGTTTTCACCAAGTCCGGTGTGAAGCCCGAGTCCGCGGCGCAGTCCCCACTCATACCGACAGCTAAAGTAGCCTTTCGACATTGCCTCTCCTTCGCCGCAACTTCTGCCTAGTCCAGGGGTTATTCTATCCATTGCGTAGTGTTTCTCTGGCTTTGCCAAGTTCGCCCGGCAGGAGAAAGTCATGAACTCGGTGCCAACTGCAGCCGCCCCTGCGGCCTCCATCCACGCCACTCCCAAATCCTTCCTAGCCGCCCTGCTTTCCGTTGCCTGCGTCTTTTCTCTCGGCGTCAACGCCCCCGTTCTCTCCGCCTCACCGGTTTCAGGTTTAAATGTAGCGCCGCGCTTCAGCGCGGCATCTTCCCCCGACAAAAAACATAAATCCGATCCCGCCCTGAAAAATCTCCCCATCACCGAACTCACCGCCGACGAAGCCATTCTCCACGCCCTCAATCGCCTCGCTTACGGCCCACGCCCCGGCGACGTCGAGCGCATCAAGCAAATGGGCCTGGCCAAATGGATCGATCAGCAACTCAATCCTTCTTCCCTCGACGACAAAGCTCTCGACGCCCGCCTCGAAGACTATCCGACACTGAAAATGTCGACGGAAAAGCTCATCGCCGAATATCCCCAGCCCAAGCAGCAGGAAAAGAAGCAAGAAAAACAAGCCGCCCAACGCGCCGAAGCGCAAATTCAACAAGTCCAACAAACCCAGCAAGTCCAGCAAACTCGCGGCGATCAGGCCGCTGCTGTCATCTCTCGCGACATGATTCCCGCGCCGAATCCGTCCACGACTCCCGCGCCCGCGCCGTCTGCGTCACCCGCAAAAAATTCCGCTCCCGCTGCTTCGGACACCTCGGCTGAAAAAGAAAACGAAAAAGAAAACGCCGACGCTACGCCGCCCGGCACGCCCACCGTGGGTGCCCCGGGTTCGCCTTCTGAACCCGGGTCCGACGCTTCTTCCCCCAGCATGAAAGATGATCCCGCGCCCAACATCGGCAAAGGCGGCAAACGCAACCTCCTCTCCGCCGACCCCAACACCATTCCGCGCAATATCGCCGAAGACAGCAAGCGTCCCCCGCGCATCGTTGCTGAACTTTCCATGGCCAAGGTCACGCGCGCCATCTACAGCGAGCGCCAGCTTCAGCAAGTCATGGACGATTTCTGGTTCAATCACCTCAATGTTTTCGCCGGCAAAGGCGAAGACCGCTACTACCTCACCTCTTACGAACGCGACGTCATTCAGCCGCACGCCCTCGGCAAATTCAAAGACCTCATTACCGCGTCCGCAAAAAGCCCCGCCATGCTTTTTTATCTCGACAATTTTCTGAGCGCCGATCCCCGCGCCGCGCAACGCGAAGCCCAGGAACGCTACGCCCGCCAAATGGCTCGCTACCGCGGCTGGGGTCCTCCGCCCGTTCCGCCCAACGCCCAGAAAAAGAAAAACGATCGCGGCCTGAACGAAAATTACGGCCGCGAACTGATGGAATTGCACACGCTAGGCGTCGACGGCGGCTACACCCAAAAAGATGTCACCGAAGTGGCCCGCTGCTTCACCGGCTGGACCATCGAAAAACCGCGCATCGAGGCGAAATTCAAATTCGACGAACGTTTGCACGATCCCGATCCAAAATTCGTCCTCGGCAAAAAAATCCACGCTGGCGGCATGAAAGACGGCGAAGAAGTCATCGATTTGCTTACCCATAATCCCAGTACCGCAAAATTCATTTCCACCAAACTCGCCCGCCGCTTCGTCTCCGACAATCCGGCACCCGCGCTGGTCGCCCGCATGGCCGAAACGTTCGAATCCTCCGACGGCGACATTCGCGCTGTGCTCCACACCATGATTTACTCGCCGGAATTTTGGTCTCGCGAAACCTACCGCGCAAAAATCAAAACGCCGTTCGAGTTGGTCGTTTCCGCCGCCCGCGCCCTCGGCACCGACGTCGACATGCCGCAGCCCCTGGTGGCTTGGATCAATCGCATCGGCGAACCCCTCTTTCAGTGCCAGCCGCCGACGGGATATGCAGACAAAGCGGAAGCGTGGGTAAATACGGGCGCGCTGCTGAATCGGTTGAATTTTTCGCTGGCGCTGGCAGGGAACAAAATGCGCGGCTCGCGCAGTGACGTTGCCGCACTTTTGGGCGCGGACAATGCGAACGATGCAAAGGCGGCGCTGGAACGCGCCGTGCAGCTTTTCCTGGGCGGACTGGCCGCGCCGTCCACGGTCGAAACGCTGGAAAAGCAGCTCGACAATCCGCAGGTGGTGCAGGCGAAATTGGATGATCCGGTGAAGCAGGTGGATTTGGGTGTCGTCGCCGGTTTGGTTTTGGGAGCGCCGGAGTTTCAACGACGATAGAAATTGAACGCAGAGACGCGAAGGGCACAGAAGTTACGAACGGCTGGTGGATTGCTGTTGGAGTCCGAGAGGCTGCAATGAGTTACAAATGTTGCGAAGGCGTACGCGGGTTGAAGTTTTCGCGGCGGTATTTCTTGAAGCAGGGCGGCGTGGCGATGGTGGGGCTGAGCGCGATGCCGGCGTTTTTGCAGCGGGCGGTGGCGGCTACGCCGATGCCGAACAAAAAGCAACTCGTTGTGTTGTTTCAGCGGGGTGCAGCGGACGGGTTGAATATTGTGGTGCCGTTTGGCGAACCGAATTATTACCGGATGCGGCCGAGCATTGCGATTCCACAGCCGAAACGCGGCGCGGAAAATACGGCGATTGATCTGGACGGATTTTTTGGGTTGCATCCGAGCCTTGCGCCGCTGGAGCCGTTGTTTCACCAGAATCAGTTGGCGATTGTGCACGCGGTGGGATCGCCCGATCCGACACGTTCGCACTTCGATGCGCAGGACTTTATGGAGTCGGGGACGCCGGGATTGAAAGCAACCGATGATGGCTGGCTGAATCGCGCGCTGGAAGCGGTTCCGGAGGAAGAGGCGTCGCCGTTTCGGGCGGTGGCGATGGGACCGAATTTGCCGCGGATGCTGCGGGGCTCCGCGCCGGCGATTGCGTTGCCGGACTTGAAGCAATTCAAAGTGATGGCGCAGGCGCCGGGTTCGGGGCAAGTGGTGGAAGGCGGATTCGAAGCGATGTACGCGCAGACGGTAGACCACGCGCTGCACGGCACCGGCACGGAAACGTTCGAAGCGATCGATCTTTTGCGGAACGCCGATCCCGCGAAGTATCAGCCGGAAAATGGCGCGCAGTATCCGACGAGCCGGCTGGGGCAAAGTGTGCAGCAAATCGGTCAACTGCTGAAAGCGAATATCGGCGTGGAAGTTTTGTTTGTGGATTGCGGCGGGTGGGATAATCACGTGAACGAAGGCGGCGCGCAGGGACAGCTTTCGAATTTGTTGCGCGATTTAGGGCAGTGCCTCAGTGCTTTTCATCAAGATATGGGCGACCGCATGGAGAATATTGTGTTCGTCACGATGAGCGAATTCGGCCGCACGGCGCATGAGAATGGGAACCGAGGGACCGACCACGGGCATGCGAATTGTATGTTTGTAATGGGCGGTGACGTGAAGGGCGGGCGGGTGTATGGGAAGTGGCCCGGGCTGGAAGATCATCAGCTGAATGAAGGGCGGGATTTGGCGTTGACTACGGATTTTCGGAGCGTGATTGGGGAAGTGCTTAGCAAACATATTGGATTGAAAGAGTTGAACGCGGTGTTTCCGAATTTTGACAATAGCGAGCGCAAATTTCTGGGGCTGGTCCGAGCGTAGCTGGCTCAGAAACGCTCGGGATGGCGGCGAGCTCGGCTGGAAACAAAAGTGGAAGCGAGCTTTCGCACTGCAAAGGTGCTATGGGTCGACCTTCTTTCCTATGGTCACGCCGAATTGGGACGCGTAGGTACTGAGATCTTCGAGAACGGCTTCCTGGTGTTCCAGGCTTACGGGAGGAGAAATCTGCCCCGGTTTCCAAAGCTGAAAATATAACTTCGTGCCGCTTGGCATTTGCGACAGCTTGGCCTTGAGTTGCTGCTCATTCAGATTCGAATATTGGAGCACTCCGAAAGTCAGGCGATCCTCGGGAAACCAATTGGTCGAAATCACCGCTTCGCCCGCCTCCCACTCTTTGCTCCATGCGGCGATCTGCACCTGTTGCCGTGGCGACGCTAGCACAGTCAGTTTGGCGAGTTTTTCCGGATCGCAAATCCAACCGGTGCCTGCCGCGATGGAACTGATCAAGGTGCTCTCCAAAGCCGTGGCCTGAAATATCGGACCGTTATACGGAGGCGCGGAACGCAATTCATCCTGGCGGTCTTTCCATTCGTTATGAAAGCGTTTGAGGCGCGCCCATAGCGGCGCTTCCGCTTTTGCGGTGCCCCAGTGCCCCAATGCTGCTGCGGCGTTGTTGGCGACTTCGAGGTCATTGTCGTCAAGGGCCGTAATCGCCAGTGGCTGGACTTTGGGCAGAGCGTCTTCCAATTCGCCCAACAGAAAGTGGTAGCAGCCGGTTTCTTTTCTGGCCGCCAGCGAAGCTTCCGCTGCTTTTGCGCCGAATTCTGGATCGAGTCTGAAGAAGTAGCGCAACAGGGCCGTTTGGGGATCGCAGGCCCACTGACCAAGGTGCTTATTGAAAACGGTTTTCATTCCACTCAGCGCCGATGCATCGGCGTACAGTTCGACCAGATGAAAATCGAGAGTGCGAGGTTCGCCCTTCTCAATTCTTTCCAGCGCCTCTTCTACGATCGGATGAAGCTCTTCCGGGGAGAGCAGTTTAATCAGGGACAGGGAGGGCTCGGCTCGCGGGTTGCGCAAGTCGCCAAGGATGAACGACCTTCCTTCGTCGGCATCGAGCTCATACATGTGCTGGATCGCCGCGTCCCGAGCGATGGCGTCCATGGTGCGGGCCGAAGGCGGCGGGCGCAATACAAAGTCTTTCAGAACAGGCAGCATCTCCGGGCCGGCAATGAGCGGCCAGCGATATTGGATCAGTTCCTGCTTCGTCTTTTCCGGCAGGTCGCCCCACGAGGCGACCAGCTGCTTGCGAATTTGAGATGCGGCCGGAGCGCCAAGCAGATCAGACGATTGGGCGAGCGCCTGCACAGTCAGGGCGTGAGCGCGGCCCGTTTTTTGCGGAAGGGCGGTTACGGCGGGCGCGATCGCTGCCTGCATCAGTTCACGTTCATGAGCCTGTCTTTTGCGCCAGTACTCCTGCGAAACTTCGGGATGACCGAGATCGTATGTCGGCGGATCCCACGAGCTATCGGCATTGATTTGCAGCTTGGTGAGCGCATTCAGAAAGTCTTGGGTGACCGGATGCTCAGGGCTGTGAATCTCGCGTTGCATGGCCGCGATGGCCTCGGCTCGATAGGGCGAGCCGAATAGCCCAAACATCAAATCCCACCCTCCGGGTTGGTCGTTCAAACCCCAAAACAATTTTGCGAGGGTTTCCGCAGAGGCCTCCGTGTTCAGGAACCGTAGCCTGCGCGCTGCGTTCTTCTTTTCTTCGTCAGACCCGTTCTGATAGTCCGCGGTGGCCTGCCGCAATTGCTCGGCGGCCCAATCCTTGTCCGGTGGGAGCACGTCGAACTCAAGGGTGTTTGAGCGCAGCAGCAGTCCTACCCGTCCGTAGGGAGTGTCTTCGTGCAGGTCGGGTGGACGCCACACGCGATAACTGATGACGTGGAGGCGATAGTGCCCGGGAGCAGGTTGTCTCCACTCATTCAACTCGGCCGTAGCGGTGAAAGGCTCTTGGGAAAGCTGCTGCTCATTGCCCAACCCGCCGCCCATAAAAGCGCCTGCCCGGAAATAGTCGGCAAGTGGGTCGCGTGCGTCCGGCTCGACGCAGTAGGAATCGATGGTCAGCCGTCCGCTGCGGTCATAGTTGCGGTTCTCGACCCAGTAGCGTTTGTCGGCGGTGGAAGTAAAGGACAGCGCGAGGTGAATGATTTCGCCCTCTCGGAACGTGCTCCGGCCGTCCGCAATGGTGATCGTGACGTTGGCATCGGTGGCGGTCGAGGTGAGGGAGCAGGGATCGGGAGGGGAAGCGAAGGTGGTTGGGCCCAGGAGGAATAGCGGGATGAGGGCGAGGTAGCGCATGGTCATAGTGTAGGCCTAGTTATAGCTGTGAAGCATCCGGTGAGATGCGAGGATCGGGTGGTTTGCCGCCTGGCGGTACAGGCAAGTTCGCTTCGCACTGGAGAGCGATCTGTATGGTATGATGTTGCCATCATGATGGCACGAACACAGGTAACACTGGGAAATGAATTGCGGCGGCGGGCGCGGCAGCGGGCGAGTGACATGGGAGTGTCGCTGGCGGAATATTTCCGGCGGCTGGTAGCGCGGGATCTGACTCGTCCAGAAGTGGCGGCTGAGGTGGATTGTGTTTTTGATTTGGGGGACTCCGGCGGGTCGGACGTTGCGCGGAAGAAAGACGAGATGATTGCCGAGGCTTTTGGTTTGTCGCGCGGGCGTTCGTCGCGAAAGAAGCGCCGCTAAGATCGGCTAGGCATGAGTCTCTTTGTGGATACGTCGATCTGGTATGCGGCGGCGGATTCGTCTGATAGGAGTAACGCGCGGGCGAAAGCGATTCTCAAGTCCGGCGAGGCTTTGGTCACGTCCGATCATGTGCTCGTGGAAACGTGGACGCTGCTGCGGTACCGGCTGAAACGGGCAGCTGCAGAGCGATTCTGGGAAGGCTTGCGCAGCGGGGTAGCAGCGATTGAAACGGTGGGCCTGGCGGATTTGGAGGCGGCCTGGGATATAAGTCTTTTCTGGCGGGATCAAGATTTTTCGATCGTCGACCGGACGAGTTTCGCGGTGATGCGGCGGTTGGGGATCGAGCGGGTCGCGTCGCTGGACCAGCATTTTGCGGTGTTCCGGTTTGGGCCGAAGCGCCGGCAGTGCTTTACGGTGGTTGTCTAGCAGGCGACGACGGATTTTCGCAGCGTGATTGGGGAAGTGCTTAGCAAGCACATCGGCGTCGCCGATCTGAAGACCGTCTTTCCCGGCTTCGACAACGACCCGCGCAAATTCCCGGACCTAATCCGGTCTTAGATTTTCAAGGCTGCAGGAGCCATGCAGGGTGCCAAATGTATGTTAGTGCGCTGGGCAGGGAACCTCGGGTATTCATTGATATAACTCTGCGGATGCCAGACCCGCAAAAATACCGCCGCCCACAACCAGTACGATCCCATTCGGGAGAAGCGTTGCGGTATGTCCCGAGCGGCCGATTTCCATCCCGCCGGTGGTATTGAAAGAGCCACTCACCGGATCGTAGACCTCCGTGGTGAAGTTTTCGTTGCCGCCGCCTGCTATCAGCACCTCCCCACTCGGTAACAGCGTCGCTGTGTGGAAGGTTCGAGCTTCGGCCATTGGTCCGGTAACCGAAAACGATCCAGTTGATGGGTCGTAAAGTTCCGCAGTTGCAGTCGGCTGCAAGTTACCCGTGCCCGTGGAGGTTGTGCCGCCGACGATCAGCACCCTACCGTCGGCGAGGAGCGTTGCCGTATGTTGTTCGCGGGCCGTCACCATCGCGCCAGTCAGAGTGAAGATGCCCGTTGCCGGGTCGTAGACTTCTGCGGTGCTAACCGGGTCTGATGAAGACGTCAGGGTTCCACCTACAATGAGCACCTTCCCATTTTGCAGCAGCGTAGCGGTGTGCAGAAAACGTCCCACGGCCATGCTTCCCGTTGGCGTAAAAGTGCCTGTGGTTGGATCATAGAGTTCGGCGCTGGCCAAGCCCGCTCCAGTTGGATCTTGATCCGCCCCTCCCGCAATCAGAACTTTGCCGCTGGCCAGCAAAGTTGCTGTTTGCCACCCGCGGGACGCCGTCATGTTGCCCGTTGCGCTGAATACACCGGTGGCCGAGTCATAGAGACCGGCTCCGTTCGATGAGGTGCTAATACCCGCATAGTCCCAAACAGAGTTTACGAAACCTCCGGCTAACAAAAGGTTTCCATTTGCCAATAGTGTCGCGGTATGGCCGTATATCCCTCCGCCATCATCGCCAACGATTTCAGTAAACGCGCCGGTGCCAGCGTCGTAGACTTCGACCGACGAGAGGCCCACGTAACCGGTTGCATCGGTATAGGCGCTACTGTTTGAGCCGTACGCGACGAGCACCTTGTTGTCCGGGAGCAAGGTGGCAGAGTGCAGGCCCCGCGCCTCGTTGAGGCTACCGGTGGGCGTGAATCTACTGGAAGAGGTCGTTACGGTAACGGTCGCGCTGGCGCTGACCGTCGTTTCCTCTGCGATAGTGGCGATTACATGATAAAAACCAGCAGGGTTCGGTGCGGTATAGAACCCGGCGTCGTTTATAAGCCCCCCGCCTGTCTCTTGAACAGTCCAAGTCACACGGGTATTGGCGATCCCTGTGACCGCTGCCGTGAAGGTCTGAGTCCCATCAGGAGGCAGCGTGACGGCCGCGGGAGAAATCGCTATTTGAGACAGCGGAACCGTCACTGCAGCGATACCGACGGAGGCCGGATTCACCTGGCTCGCAGCCACGACGTGGAAGATGCCGGTTGAATTTTGCGGAGCCGTGTAGAGACCTGCGCTGTCGATTGTGCCGCCACCGCTTTCCTGCACGCTCCAGGTAACCGCGGCGTTAGTCGTTCCGGTGACCGCAGCGGTAAACGATTGTGTGGCTCCCGCAAACACCGCAACGGTATTGGGAGTGACCGCAACGCTAATCAGCGGTGGAGGAGACGCGGTCAGAGGAGACGGGGAAGCCGAACCTCCGCCGCATCCCCACGCGGCGGCTGTTACGGCGCAAACGCATGCAACGACCGTCCAAGGAAGTCTCACGTTGGTCAAGAATCTCGGTCGCTCAGGTGCGTGCGAATTTTCCATGTTTGAACCTGCCAACGCTACGATCACGATCGGACTGGAAGAGCCATCAAGGGCGCCGCTCGAAGCGCGCATGCCGGACGACGCCGTGGATCGCCTGTGTTCCGAAATGCGTCGAGGCCGGACTGCCGAATTGCAACGTGACGTTCGCATACGGCACGTTTGGACCGCCGCTGACACACACAGTTAGTTTCGATGTACCACCGCCCGGATCGAACGGTGTTACGACGTTTCCGTTGGCTGTAATACTGGCATCGCCGGTGACTACCAAAACAGAACCGCTGGTAGGAGGGCTGAACTTTGGGCAATCGGTTGTCGCGACCGTCTCAAAGGAAACGGCAGCGTCTTTCATTGTGATGTGGTGAGTATGCTGCGTTAGGGTCGCGGTCGATACGTTTGCAGCGGACTGTCCAAGGACTGACAGCTCCATGGTCAGAGCAGCCGAGAAATCGGCCCTGGCCGATTCTGGGTTCAGGTTCAGGTTCCACGGACCGCGAAGTTCCCACGCAGTGGTACCGCCGGATATGGGCGTGTAGTCGTTGATTACGCCGCCGAAGTGCCTTGGTGTGCCTGGCTCAGCAGCCACAGCGCCAATAGCAACTGCCAATACAAGAACCGCGATCCCTTTGGTGGCCCACGATGAGGTGTTGGTCTGCATTGAAAACCTCCAAGAGCGAGTTTGTTAGGCGAGTCCGAACGTCGTCGAGCTGTCGTGAAATTGTCGCGAACTGGCATGAGTGGCAATGGCGGGGGCGTGGTCTCTACATGTTCTGCATCTGATCGTCCAGCTCACTGAATTCAGGGGAGTTGCAGGAAATACGCGCTTCGGCGCGGGACATATTTCTTCGGTCCCCGAGCACCATTGGTGGTAGACTCCGGCCAAGCTCGAAGGCCTTCGATGAAAGCGACTGCCGGAATTCGCAAAACCCGTTTCGGGGCCTACGAAGTAGACCTGCGCTCTGGAGAACTGTACAAGCATGGCATCCGGATGAAGCTGCAGGACCAGCCCTTCCAGATACTCGCTCTTTTGCTGGAGCGTCCGGGTGACGTAGTTACGCGCGAAGAGCTCCGCCAGAAACTCTGGCCTGCAAACACGTTCGTTGACTTCGATACCAGTCTGAACAGTGCGATCAAGAAGCTTCGTGACGTCCTGGCCGATTCGGCCGAGGAACCCCGGTACATCGAAACGCTGCCTCGGCGTGGCTACCGCTTCATCGCTCCCGTCGAAAAAGGCGACGTGCCTGCCCCGGTTCCCATCGAAAAACGGCTCGCGACGGTTCCTCCCCTCGGGCCAAAGCCTCAATTTTCGAGCAAACGCATCGTCGTGGCGGGTGGCGTCATCGCTTTACTCATTGTTGCCGCGCTCGTTACATGGCGTGCCTTTTTCGCTCGGCCGACGCTGACCGAAAGCGATGTCATCCTCCTGGCGAGTTTCGTCAACAAGACTGGCGAGCCCATCTTTGACAACTCCCTCGATAAACCTCTTGAAGTCAAACTTACCGAATCGCCGTTCCTGAGCCTCCTTTCAGAAGCTGATGTTGCCTCAACCATGCGGATGATGCGCCGTAATCCCGGCGAGCGCGTGACGCAGGATCTGGGCGTCGAAATCTGCAAACGCCGTGGGCTGAAGGCCGTGGTCGTGCCGGAAATCGCCGCGATCGGCAGCGCTTATGTCATCACCTTGGATGCGATTGATGCACACAGTCAAAAAGTTATTGGGCGGCAGCAAGTCGAGGCAAACAACAAGGATCAAGTGATCGCTGCGCTGGGCAAGGCCGGCTCGCAGTTGCGAAAACGGCTCGGTGAAAGTCTAAACTCTCTGCAAAAATTTGACGCGCCGCTTGACCTCGCCACGACCAGTTCACTCGAGGCTTTGCAAGCCTACAGCACCGGGCTTACGCTCTACCGCTCCGGAAAACGCCAGGAAGCCATCCCGTTTTTTGAAAGAGCTGTCGAACTCGACCCCCAATTTTGTTCCGCCTACGATCAACTCGGTAGAGCGCAACACAGCATAGGCCAAGGCCAGGAGGCGCGGGCCAGCTTCGCGCGAGCCTTCGAACTCAAGGACCGCCGGCTTACCCAGGAGGAAAATTTCGAAACTACCGCGCTCTACTATTCGGCCATCACCGGCAATCTCGAAAAAGAAGCCACTGTGGTCCTTTTGTACCGCCAAATCTACCCGCGCAGCGTGGATGCGGCCAATCTCTTGGGTATCAACTACGCCATGATGGGCAAAACAGAGGAGGCCTTGCAGCAGTTCCAATGGACTATCGCTCATTCCCCTGCGCCTTCCTCTACATACAACTCCAATGCCGCCCAGGCTCTGCTCATCCTCGGCCGCTTTGACGATGCCAAAAAGCTGCTGGACCAATGGCGCAAGCAGGGTTCGCTCACTCCGTTTCAGTTGATGTTGCGTTACCGTATCGGTTTCATCGAGCACGATACCGCTACCATGGCCCGGCTCGCTGGCGAAACCTCCGGCGAGGATACGCCCTGGGTCCATCTCCAGATGCACTTGGCATTCCTCCGCGGCGACGTCGCCACCCTTCGTTCCCTAAGCGACGCTCTAGTTAGTCGCCAGAGGAAGGCCAACCGCATGGAAAACGTTGCCACGGAGCTCGCCTACCATGCCGACGAGGAGGCTTATCTTGGGAACTATGGCTTGGCCCGCAAGCTGTGCGGCCAGGCCGACGAGGCCGGGAATAATAGCGCTCTCGGACTCTTTAAGTGCTCGCACGCTCTCGGGCAGGCCGCGGACAGATCCGCCGCAGAAGCGCTCGCGGCCAAACTGAATGAACTCTTTCCCGAGGACACTTTCCAGCAGAAGGTCCTCCTTCCTGTCACTCACTCCACTATCCAGCGAGCGCGGGGAAATTTCCGAGCCGCAGCGGATCTACTCTCTTCCGCCACGCAGTTTCCGAATGTGGTGGTCTTCTACAATCGAGCGCGCGCCTATATGGCCGCAGGAGATCAGGCCAAGGCGATCGCCGACTTCCAGACCGCGATTGACAACCCGGGTTGGCCGGACTGGGAACCATTTGAGCCGCTTTCGCAACTCGGCCTTGCGCAGGCTTACGCGAGACAAGGCGACTCCGAAAACAGCCGCAAGGCCTATCATGATTTCTTCACGACTTGGAAGGACGCCGACCCCGATATTCCTATCCTGAAGCAGGCCAAGGCCGAATACGCCAGGCTAAAGTAGTGGCTTACTTGCCGCGTCGTACCAGAGTTGAGCCCAGTCGCTGATTCGGCGTTGACGGCGGCGCTGAAGCCGTTGCAGCGGCGCGGCCTCGTTAAGGGTGGCGCTGGATCCCGCGGACCGTCGCGCACGGCTGATGAGGCTGACGAGAAAAGGACGAAAGTTGCTGTCGGACCGCCTGCGCAAGCAATCTGCGGGCAGTCTCCTGAGCACCGTTGCAGTGGCGGTGGCACAAACACAAACGACCCTCTCCCTGATAAGCGGGGAGAGGGTCGGTGTGGTTGAAGGAAGCTATTAGAGGTCGTCGTCGGCGTCAACGGCTGCAGGCGCCCGTTTGTTGAAGTCGCTGGCCGGACGAACCTTCTTCTCGCCGGGATAGGGGACTCGGAACCCGGTGGCTTCGTACCAGTTGTAGTGGCGGACAGTGTCCGGATCCTCGGAGTCGGGGGTTTGATATTTGCCGGCGAAGAGTTCGGCCTTCTTCTTCATCCAGCCAGCGCGAAGAGCTTTAACTTTTGCGCTCTCGGCTGCGGGAGCTTTGAGGGCAGCGCTCGTGGTGCTCGGAGAACACGCCGGAGCGTTCGGAGCCGGAATGGCGGTCTGAGTGGCGGTCTGTTTAACGCCCTGATTCAGCGGGATCCCGTTGCACACGTGGGTCCACGGCTGGAAGTTCCCCTTGGGCGGCTCGTCGGTAAACAGCGTCCGCATCGGCGAAGCCACCAGGTCGAACTGGTTCATGGGCGTGATGCCGAGGATCTGCTCGATGGTACGGGTCATGTTGACCTGCGTGTAGAAGGTGCTGTCTTCGACTGGCCCAGCGCTGGGGTCCAGTTGCTGGTTCACGTAGGGGCTAACGACATAGCCAGGGCTGCGGTGACCGTCGACATGGTCGACGCCATCCTGTGCGTCATCTTCCTCGATGAAGATTGCCGAAGAGGGCCAGATCGAGCTGTGGCTGATTGCGTCGACGAAGCGGCCTAGGGCCAGATCGTTATCGGCCTCCATGGCTTGCACTGTCGGCGGGCCGCCGGTGTGGTCGGAGCTGATCCACATGAATTCGAGCTGGGGCACTGTACCGTCCTTCAAGTCGTTCTGGAAATCCTGGTTCCAGATATCGAAGCGGAACTGGTCGGGGATGCCTAGATCGAACTGCGGATAGGTTTGGTAGGTGTTGTTGATAAGGTTGGGGAGCGGAGAGTGCGAGGATACGGTGTTGACGTTGTAGAGTTGCTTCTCCGCGTGCGACTCGTAGGCCAAGATGTCGTTGTAGAAGTCGATCCACAGCGGCTCGCAAGCGGCGGAGTTAGCTCCAGCGGGCGGGGTGCAGCCCTGTGGGG
>Ga0335073_10000642_pt1 | contig 45577 bp, 38 predicted proteins | sample Lox_Sample_22_FD_207093 | JGI IMG/M metagenome (GOLD analysis project Ga0335073, IMG submission 207093) | Soil microbial communities from Loxahatchee National Wildlife Refuge, Florida, United States - Lox_Sample_2.2 | ecosystem: Environmental > Terrestrial > Soil > Wetlands | place: USA...
CACCGGCGATTTCGTTGTGCCCAATCTGCTTCCCGGAACCTACACAATCTCCGTAGCTGCTCCCGGCTTCAAGAAACTTGCGGCGCGTGGAGTCGTGCTTACCGCCGCCAGCAAACTCGACGCCGGCGATTTCGTACTCCAGGTGGGAACTGAAACGGAATCAGTCACTGTCACCGCCAATGCCGGGGAACTTCAACTCCAGTCCAACTCCGGTGAGCGCTCCGATCTGATCACCGACAAACAACTCAATGATGTCGCCCTCAACGGACGCAATGTCCTGGACTACATGAAGCTTATCCCCGGCATTTCGGGCCTTTTCGATGGTCACGCCTCGGGCACCGGGGGGTTGGATGCCTACAACATTAACGGAACACGAGCCAATGAACATGAGTTCACCATCGACGGCGCCTCGAATGTCGATACCGGCAACAACGGTGGCACCCACGTCACTATCAACACCGATGCCATTGAGGAGGTCAAAGTACTGACGTCGAATTACCAGGCCGAGTTTGGCAAAGCAGCCGGCGGGCAAATCGCGATTACCACCAAGAGCGGAACCAACCAGTGGCACGGGGACGGCCGCTTCTTCCATCGCAACGAGGGCTTGAATGCTAACGAATACTTCAACAAACAGAATGAACTGGCAGGAGGACTCCCCAACACGCCTCCGCTATACCGCTACAATTACGTCGGATACCAGATTGGCGGCCCCATCCGCAAAGATAAGCTTTTCGTATTTTGGAGTCAGGAGTTTTACCGCCAGTTGGTACCCATAACGGGTACCACTCAGTTCTACACCCCCACGCCACTCGAGCGGCAGGGAGACTTCTCGAAATCGGTTGTTCCCGATTTGAATGGCGCGGCTAATGCGGATCCGGTTGAAATTTCAGGATCCGGTATCGCAAATAACGTAATCGATAAGTTGGCCATCAACCCCGAGATACAGAAGATTCTGAACCTGTTTCCGCTTCCGAACGTGGGCGGATTCGGCATCAACGGTCAGAACTACAACTTCTCGGAAGCGCTTTCAGGAGAAGCACCGCGCCGGGAGGACATCCTGCGCATCGATTACCAGATCAACAGCAAGAATCACCTGTATGGCCACTGGATTCACAACTCCGAAAATGACACATCTCCATTCACACCCTTTCCCGGGCCGTTCGGAATCTTTGCATGTTCGTCGGCGATCAATTTTCCCGGAGGCTGTACGCAAAAGCATCCGGGCTGGAACTTTACTGCTGACCTGATCACCACGATTACCCCGAATCTGTTAAATGAGTTTTCTGTGGGCCCCAGCCATACTCTTTCCATAGCCGAGGGCACCAATGGAAACATTTCGCTCGGCGCCAACGGCATTAATCTGCCGCTGCTCTATCCCTTGTCGCCTGACCAATCCATTCCGGATTTCGGCTTTAACTTCAACGGCGCAAACGTCAACTTACCCGGAAGTTATTTGGGTGCTACCCCGTGGCACCAGGCCAACACCACCATCAATGTCAACGACAACGTGACTTGGGTTCACCAAAATCACACCTTCAAGGCCGGCCTGTTTTACCAGCGCAACCGCAAAGATCAGATTGCCTGGGGTAACATCAACGGTCAATTCAACTTCAGCACGGCTCCAACGGGCGGAGGAACTTGTCCTGTTGGCGTGACCTGCATGTTGGGCGATCCGTTTGCCAGCGCTTTGTTGGGCAATTTCGACACCTTCGACCAGTCCACCGCTCGTCCGCTGGGCAAATTCCGTTACAACCAGCTGGAGTTTTACATTCAAGACACTTGGAGGACGACGTCGCGTCTCACGCTCGACTACGGAATGCGCTTCGTGTGGATTCCGCCCCAGTATGACGCCAACAATCAGGTTGCGTTGTTCGATCCCGCTTCCTATGACCCCGCCAAGGCGGTAACCATCGACCCGGAAACAGGAAACATCATCACGGCAGACGGCGGCGACCCGCTGAACGGCATGCGGTTTACCAAGAATGGGGAAATCCCGACGGGCGGCTGGAACAGCCGAGGCATTATGCCTGAGCCGCGCTTTGGCTTTGCCTATGATTTGTTCGGGACGCATAAGACAATCTTGCGCGGCGGTTTCGGCATGACGCATGATCGCACCCAAGGCAACCTGATCTTTAACACGGTATTCAACAATCCCGCTGTAGTGGAGACGGCTTCCGTGGGCGCGGGCAATGTTACCGATCTTCCGACGTTGCAATCATCGTTCGGCAACGGGGTGTTGGGCAACATTCTGGGAGCGGCCAGAGACGGAAAGGTGCCCACCGTCTACAGCTTCAGCCTGGGTGTTCAACATGAAATCGGAGCAGGAACCACGCTGGACCTTGCTTATGTGGGCACACTCTCGCGTCACCTTGTGACCTCCCGCGATATCAATGCGGAGCCATACGGCACGCTCTTCAGCCGGGGCGCACAGGATCCGAACTGTTCTCTTTTCGGTGGCACAGTGCCTGCAGTTCAGCCCAATCTGCAGCCCCAATACCTGGCCGCTGGTTACGATTTCAATGGGTGGTGCGCCTACGGCGCGGCGAACTACACCAACAACTATCTGGTTCCTTACAAGGGCTACGGACAGATCTCTTATCTCGAGTTTAATGGAACCGCCAACTACAACTCGCTCCAGGCTTCGCTGCAACGGCGCTTCAGCAGGGGTTTGACTTTCGGCGTCGCCTATACCTGGTCGAAGTCGCTGACCACCGCGAATGACGATCAGGATACGCAGGATCCGTTCAACGCGCTGCTCGACTACCGCGCTGCGAGCTGGGATCGCACCCAGGTTCTAGCCATCAATTACGTTTACGACCTGCCGAGCGTGACAAAGCATTTCGGGGGCCCGAAATGGCTCTCCTATATTACCGACAACTTTGAGTTGAGCGGCGTGACACAGTTTATGACCGGCACACCGATCGATCTAAATAACAGCTTCTCCTTTCCGCCCGGAAGCGTGACCGGCTCCAACCAATACGGAGCGATCCCGTTCTACTACACTCTGGATGCTAATTTGAATCCGGTTCTTCCAGCTATTGGTGCTCCCGTGCGGGGAACGCGTGACACGCTACGCGCCGGGGGGATGCAAAACTGGGATATGTCTCTGTTCAAGAATATTCCTTTGGGCAGCAATGAGGCTCGGTACCTGCAACTCCGGCTGGAAGCCTTCAACGCTTTCAACCATCCCAACTTCCAGGACAAGTACTATACCCCGACGGTGAACGGGCCGTGGGAATACGCGGACCCGGCCACTCCCCTCTCGATCACAAAGAATTCGAACTGGGGAGCCTATTCCGACACTTACGGCACTGGCCCGGGAGGTTTCCGCGTCGTTCAGCTTGGCGCGAAAGTGTACTTCTGACATCGGCTGCCGGAGCCGAAAACACAATCAAGAAACAGGTTAGCCGGTCGGCCCGGCAGGCGGCCGCTGGGCCCGGCCGTTGGCCAGAGCGATTGGCGCGTCGACCGACCTGAGGTGCAGGTCGCGCTGTGGAAACGGGATTTCTATCCCGTGTTGTCCGAAGGTTTGGAAAATCGCGAAGTAGAGATCACTCTTCAGGCGCGAAGGAGTTTCAACTTGATTCACGGTAAACACGCGCAGCAGGAAATTTAACGAGCTGTCTCCAAGACCGTCAAAAATGACTTCAGGGGCAGGATCAGTGAGGACATCGCGATTCTGTCTCGCCACCTCGAGCAAAAGTTGTCGCACTTGCTCCGGCTTGCTGGCATACGACACACCCACAGGAATCGAAAACCGGACAGAGCGGTCGTTGGCCGTCCAGTTGGTGACGCGCGAGGTGACAAACTCCGAGTTGGGCACGATGATGATTTCGTTGTCGTTGGTGCGGATCCATGTGCTGCGGCCGCCGATGCGCATTACATCTCCGTAGGTGCTGCCCACCTCAACCCGGTCTCCAATCCGAATCGGCCTCTCCACCAGCAGGACCAATCCCGAGACGAAGTTGCTGACGATGGGTTGCAGGCCGAAACCGGCGCCGACTCCCAGAGCGCCGCCCAGCACCTCCAGGCTGCTCAGGTCGACGCCGAGGGATTGCAGGCCAACGACAAGCCCTAAGACGAAAATCAAATATCCGGCCACCCGCGAAACCGCATACTGATGCCCCGCGTCCCAGGGCGTACGAGCAAGAATCTGCCTCTGCAGAAACTCCCGGCTGAGCCGGGAAAAGAAACTCAACGCCACCACAAAAGCGAAGGATTTAATCAGGAATGCCAGAGTGACCGGCAATTGACCGAGCCGAAAATACGGCTGAGTCAATATGCGATAGACATCGCTGCGGGCAAAGCGGAGTGCCATTTCGGCGAACCGTGGCTGGGCGAGAGCCACCACTACGACGAGCAACAGGCCCAGTGCCGTTGCCATCAGAATGCGCTTTGTAGTCGATGTTCGCATGGTCCCTCCTGGGTTTTGACTTCGCAAGAATCACGACGGGCAGCTCGCCATGGGCCAGGATATTGGCTCGCCACTATTGAGCTTTGCTTCGAAGCAAAGCAACGATTTGTTTTTCGACGACCGCAAGGTCAGCGGCCCCTACATACTTGGTGTGGATCTGGCCATCGCGGCCGATCAGGAAAGCCACTGGCAACCCCAGAATTCCCCCATATGCTTCTCCAGTTCTCGCATTGCCCATGACAACCGGATAATTCATCTTGTATTGCTCATAGAAAGCGCGTACCGGCTCCGGTCCGTCATCCATGGAAACGCCGATGATCTGCAAACCCTGTGCGCCATACTTATTCTGTATCTCGACAAAATGAGGAATCTCCTGGCGGCACGGCTCGCACCAGGTTGCCCAGAAATCCAGCAGAACGACCTTGCCGCGATACGTTGAAAGATCAAGGGACGATCCTGCCAGATTCGGCAGGAAAAAATTGGGAGCCATGTCACCGGCGGCAGTTCCAGCGCTCGCCCGGTGGTGACGGGCCGCGTAATATATGCCCGCTACAACTAACACCAGGGCCAGACCGCAAAGAATGCGTTTGCTCAATATTCCAACCCCGTTCTGAAAAGTCCGGCTCTTTAGTCGCCCTTGGCCACGGGATAGCCTTTGTCCACCCAGTCCGCTCCGAAGTTGTTCGCGATGTAAAGAACTTTCACGTGGGTGAATCCCATTGCATGAAGCGCGTCATCGGCAGGCTTGACGTTCGGGCAGTGGCTCCAGGGACAACATCCGCAATAGAGAACGATGAACTGGCTCTTGGGCAGGTTTGCCACGCGCTTGCGCAATAGCTCCGGGCCGCTTTCGCTCGAAGCAGGACCAATATATTCCGATCCGGGGATATGCGCTTCCGAATAGAGAACGTGCGAACCAACTTGAATCAGCAGCGGTTTCTTGGTCCCGGAGGATCGCAAGATCTTCACCAATTCCTCAGGCGTGATCAGGCGGGAAGCGGGAATGAGACTTGCCTGGTAGGCAAGAAGGGGAAGGGCCAGTGCGGAAAAAACGGCCAAGCCCGCGAGGGTAAAAGGTATCCGGCCGAGCCTAAGAGTTAAAATCCAGCGAAGAAGAGCCATTTTGCATTTCTCCATAGATTACTGCTCCCGACGAAGCGCGGGGTTTTCACGTCCTGTTAGAACGCTCGAGTCTTAGATCAACTCATCAGGAGCCGCAATCATCTCCAGATCGACTTGCTGCGTGCCCAGCGTCGGGTGAGTTGCGCAGAGCCTCACACTGCCCGACCGTTCTTGCGCGCGAATCCAGATCGCTCCTGCGCCGCCGACCAGAGGAAATGGATTGTCTCCGATGATTTCCCCTGGGCCTTCGATCTCCAAAGCGATGGCGTCGTTGGCGAATGGCCGCACGGCCCCGAACTCGTCGGTCACGCGGAGAACCACCCGCGTGGAATCGGCGCCGTCGGCGAGCAAGCGCACGTCATCGGGGACAATCGCAAACTTCTGATCCACACCTTTTCCGGAAAGATTCCGGGCGATCACCTGCTTGCCCTGAATGTAGCCCTCGATCCGCAGGTCTCCCCATTTGTCCATCGCCTCGCCCAGATTCGCCTCGAAGGGCGCATAACGAAGGTGAGAAAACTGAATCCGGTTCGGATCGGCCTCGGCAACCAGTTTGCCTCCGACATAAAACTTCAAATGATCGCAGTTCGAGCAGACCAGCGCCTGCGTAAATCCGACGGACTCGTCTCCCGGAGCCCAATGGAATGCTGGTTCCAGCACGACTTCATCTTCAGGAGCGCATTGCGATTTATAGAATCCCGCCGCGGGCTTGGGCAGGCGGAAAATGTCGGCCACGCCGTGATAGCAGATGCGGTCGCCGGAGCCGAAATCGCGGTGCGTGTTGTAGTCGAAGGCACACCAGCCCAACCCGCCGGCATATTGCGGGTTCGATGCCAGCTGGTCGTGCACTCGCGCGTGGCGCACGGTGTGCTCGCGAAGCCGCGCCACGTTGTCGATCGTCTTGGTTGGAAACGTGTGGCCGACAAACTCGGTGTTCAAATAGCGAGGGTGATTGGGCGCCTTCAGCGGGAAGCCGAAATCGTTCATGGTGAAAACATCCTCGAGAAACTCCGACTCCTGAAAATAGCGCACCCCGCCGGTTTGGCGAGTCGGATCGAGACTGTGGGCAAGCGCGTTGGTTCGCGTGTAGAAATCATGGTCGTCGCGGGATTCATTGATGCGCACGCCCCACAACACAATGCTGGGGTGATTCCAATCGCGGCGGATCATTCGGCGCAGGTTGTCCACGGAAAGGTCTTTCCAGGCCTGATCTCCGATGTGCTGCCAGCCCGGAATCTCTTCCATCACCAGCAGGCCAAATTCATCGCATGCGTCCAGAAAATGCCGCGACTGCGGATAGTGTGAAGTGCGAACCATGTTGCACTTGAGCTGTCTGCGCAAGATTTCGGCATCGCGCCGCTGCACCCGGCCCGGCATGGCCTGCCCCACGTACGGGAAGGTTTCATGACGATCAAGCCCGCGCAGTTTGATTACCTCCCCGTTGAGCTCGAAGCCGTGGTCTGTGAAGGAGGCTTGCCGGAAGCCGATGCGGCGCGCATCCTCATCGACAAGCTCGCCTCCACGCGACAAACGCACTTCTACCCTATACAGATTCGGATGCGCGAGGTCCCAGAGCCTGATGCCATCAAGATTCTCAAGTCGAATGGTGTGCCCGGCCGGTTGCACGCCGAAGTCATTCGAGCGTCGAACCCCGCGTGAGGTTTTTGCCACCACCCGATCGCCATCTTTGAGTTCAACTTCGAGAGTTAAATCCTCTCGCAAAGGCTCGGCCTGTTGCAGAAAGCACTCCACCTCAAGAGCCGGACGGGAAAGCACATTTTGCGGCTTGGCAAAAATATTTTCGATGAAGGTCGAGGGCACAATTCTCAGAGCGACTTCGCGATAAATTCCCCCAAAGGTCAGATAGTCCACCTGATCGCCAAACGGCGGAATATCCGCCCGTTCGGTCGAATCTACTTCTGCTGCCAGCACGTTCTCGCCGTCGAAATCCACGTGCGGCGTGAGATTGAAAGAAAACGGTGTGTAGCCGCCTTTGTACTCGCCCAGCCGTACGCCATTCAGCCACAGGGTGGTGGCTGTCATCACGCCTTCGAAGTCTGCGAAAACGTGCCGGCCCTTTGTTCCGCGCGGAAGACGGAATCTACGCCGATAAACAGAAATGAACTCATAGGCCTTATCGTCGAATCCGTGCCAGGGCAGGCGGATATTGGTGTGGGGAATCACCACTCGTTCCCACGAGTGGTCATCGAAGCTCCTCGCCGTATCACCCTCGGTGCGAACGGGACTGTAGCGCCAGTTGCGATTGATCGGAAGCACCAGCCTGCCATGATCGAAGAAGGTCCGTGGTGCGCGCTGGTCTTGAGAAACCGAGGGCGGCGCGAGCGTCGCACCGGCGACTGCAGCCCCCGTCATCTTGAGAAACTCGCGGCGGTCCATCGTTCTTCTTTATACACTCGGCGAGTCGGCCGTTGCATTCTTGTTGGGGCCGGAGGATCGAATCGATCTTTTCCTTCCTGCAAGGCCCAACCCCTCCGTGTTCTTCTGGCAAAGCGCTCCGGATTGTTCTAGCATTCAAACCTAAGCGCACATGGTGAACCGCGATGTACTTTGAGCAGTTCTATCTGGGCTGTTTGGCGCACGCTTCCTACATGTTGGCCTCTGAAGGTGAGGCTGCTGTAGTCGATCCGCAGCGCGACGTGGAAATCTATTTGAAAGCTGCAGAAGAACATCAGGTCAGGATTCGCCACATTTTTGAAACTCATCTGCATGCTGATTTCGTTTCTGGCCATCGGGAGCTTGCGGCAAGGACTGGCGCGAGGATCTACATCGGAGCCGAAGCTGATGCGCGCTTTCCGCACGTTCCCGTCCGCGACGGGTTCGAACTGCCCATGGGAAGAGTATCAATCAAGGTCATCGAAACCCCCGGCCATACCGCAGAAAGCGTCTGCCTTGTGATCACCGATGACGAGAAATCGCCGCAACCCTGGGCAGTCCTCTCGGGCGACACGTTGTTCCTGGGAGACGTCGGAAGGCCCGATCTTTCCAACCGTTACACTCCGGCTCAGCTTGCGGGAGCGCTCTACGACAGCCTGCACAATAAGCTTCTCAACCTGCCCGACAATGTACTGGTTTACCCGGCGCACGGGGCTGGCTCCCTTTGCGGACGCAACATGCGAGCTGAGCGCGTCTCCACCATCGGTACCGAGCGGATGACGAATTACGCTCTGCAGATCAAGACGAAAGAGGAGTTTATCCAACAACTGACCAGCAATCTGCCGGCGCGTCCCGAATATTTTCTGCAGGATGCAGAAATCAATCGCAGCGGAGCTGTTGCGTTATCCGATCTCCCCGAATTGCGCGGGATCGATCCCCCAGAGCTGAAAGCAATTCTCGGGGAAGGTGGCATCGCCCTCGACGTCAGGCCGGGCGAGCACTTTACAGCAGAACATGTCCCGGGCTCGATCAGCATTCCGTTGTCCGGCCAATTTGCCTCCTGGGCAGGAACGATTCTGGGCTTGGAAGCCCAGCCTGTGCTGATTGCAGAATCTCACGACCAGTTGTCGGAAGCGCGCATGAGGCTTGCCCGTGTAGGTCTCGAGAAGGCCGCCGGATTTTTGCGTGGAGGTGTGCAAGCCTGGAAAGATGCGGGTTTGCCTATATCGTGCGTGGTGCAGCTTACAGTTGAAGACTTGCAAGAGCGCCTGCGCGCGAAGCGGCTCCGGGTGCTGGACGTTCGCCGCCAGCCGGAATGGGAAACCGGTCACATCGAAGATGCCTCGTGGTGGCCGCTGGATAACTTCAAAGTCTCGCCGCCGGAGATCGACAGCAATGCGGCTGTCGCGGTTCATTGCAAAGGCGGATATCGCAGCCTGATCGCCTGCAGCCTGTTGCAGCGGACAGGTTTCAAGCAGGTCGTCAATGTGATCGGCGGGTTCGACGCGTGGGAGCAGGCGCGACTTCCCGTGGTCAGTGAAAAGCCGGTCGGAGCCTGAACGCAAGGGAGATTCCCTAGCCGGCTCGATATCCACTCACAGGGTGACGGCCGCATCGCATGAGTGGTTGCGAAATCAGCCTTTTGAATCCGGAGATTCGTATCCATGAAAGCCGCCAAACTTGCCAAATCATTCCGTATTGAGGATGGCAAACATTTCCGCATGAAGGATTTTGACCCCGCTCATACCGGCCACTGGCATTCCAAGGAACATGCGCAGCAAGCCCTGGAGCAGGGAATTGCACGCATGGCCGAATTGCAGGACAAGCTCTACGCGCAGGATCGCTGGGCGGTGCTTCTGATTTTTCAGGCGTTGGACGCGGCGGGCAAAGATGGCGCCATCAAGCACGTCATGTCGGGTGTGAATCCGCAGGGCTGCCAGGTTTTTTCCTTTAAGGCTCCCTCCGCCGAGGAACTAGAACACGATTTTCTGTGGCGCACCACCCGCAAGTTTCCCGAGCGCGGACGAATCGGCATTTTCAACCGGTCTTATTATGAAGAAGTTCTCGTAGTTCGGGTGCATCCCGAGGTTCTTCAGAACCAGAAAGTTCCAGCTTCTCTGGTGGGAAAAGACATTTGGGAGCAACGTTTTGAGGACATCCGCTCCTTCGAGCGCCACATGGCTCGGAACGGGACGGTAATCCGTAAGTTTTTCCTTCATCTCTCAAAAAAGGAGCAGAAGCGGCGCTTTCTTGCCCGGCTCGACGAACCGGCGAAGAATTGGAAATTTTCCGCGGCCGACATTCATGAACGCGAATACTGGGATGATTACCAGAAGGCATACGAAGAGATGATTCAAAACACGGCCAGCGAGCACGCGCCATGGTATGTGGTGCCGGCAGACAACAAGTGGTTCAGCCACCTGGCAATCTCGGCGGCCATTGTCGAGACTCTGGAAGCCCTTGACCTTTCTTATCCAAAGGTTGATGCGGCCAAGCGAAAGGAGCTGGCCGAGGCACGCAAGACGCTGCAGAAAAAGTAATTTCTGGCGTCCGGAATTTCTCTTCGGCCCTCCAAACAGATCGTGTAATTGTAAGGAATATGACCGCCAGCCAGCTTGACGCGACTATAAATCAGGCTCAGGCTCTCCACTTTGTTATCCGTGGCGGCGCGACATTGCGATAGCATTTATCTCGTTCGTTCCTGGGGGATCAGACAAAAATGGATCGTCGAAACAAATTTGGCAGGACCGCATGCGAAACCTCGTGCTGGAGAGTTCTCTCGATTGCGTCGATGTTGGCGGTTTTTTTCTGCGTAGCTGTTCTTGCCCAGACGAAACCGGAAAGACAGTCCAAAGCGGCGAAGAGTGCGTCATCGTCGCAAACCGCTGCCGCAACGCCGGCTTCCTCCGTACAGTCCGCATCCACTCCCGAAGACAAGCTCTTCAAGGGCATGCAGTACCGCATGATCGGTCCCTTTCGAGGCGGACGCTCGCTGACCGCGGCGGGCATTCCCGATGATCCCACCACCTATTACTTCGGAGCGACCGGCGGCGGCGTGTGGAAGTCCACGGATGGGGCCATGACATGGTCGCCAGTCTTCGACAAGGAAGGCTCATCGTCAATCGGTAGCCTGGCTGTCGCCAATTCGAATCCCAACATTCTCTACGTGGGCACGGGCGAAGCTTGTATTCGCGGGAATATCGCGCAGGGCGATGGAGTTTATAAATCACTGGACGGCGGCAAGACCTGGACCAATGTCGGCCTGCATGATTCGCGCGCCATCGGCAAAGTCATCATCAATCCTGCCAATCCGGACATTGTTTTCGTGGCCGCGCTTGGACATCCCTATGGCCCCAACACTGAACGCGGAATTTTTCGCACCACCGACGGCGGTAAGACCTGGGAGAAGGTCCTCTACAAGGATGAAAGCACGGGTGGCATCGACATTGACTTCGATCCGCACAACCCCAACATTCTTTTTGCCGCGCTTTGGCAGGCTCGCCGCACGCCCTGGAGCATGTCCAGCGGGGGTCCGGGCAGCGGCCTCTATCGCTCGAACGACGGTGGAACGACCTGGAAGCAACTCGAAGAACACGGCTTGCCCAAAGGACCCTATGGCCGCATCGGAGTTGCCGTTGCCGCCAATTCGCAGCGCGTCTACGCCCTGATCGAAGCCCGCAATCCCGAAGGCGGGCTCTATCGTTCTGACGATGGCGGCGAGAACTGGGTGCAGGTAAATCCCAGCCACAGTCTCTGGCAGCGGCCTTGGTACTACATGCACATCATCGCCGACCCTCAGGACGCAAACACCGTTTACATCATGGATGTGGACGCCTACCGCTCCACCGACGGCGGGCATCTCTTTGACAAGATTCCCGTGCCGCATGGCGACAACCACGGCCTTTGGATCGACCCCATGGATACGCGGCGGATGATTGCGTCGAATGACGGCGGAGTTACGGTCACTCTAGATGGCGCCAAGAATTGGACCCGTGAAGACAACCAGCCCACTGCGCAGTTCTATCACGTCATCACAGATAACGAAACGCCCTATCGCGTCTACGGTTCGCAGCAGGATAGCGGAACGGTGGCGATTATCAGCCGCAGCGACAACGGCTCCATCGACCGCACGGATTGGTACGACGTGGGAGGTGGCGAAGCCGGATACATCGCGCCCTATCCTCCCGATCCAAACATCGTTTATGCCGCTGACTACCAGGGCACAATCACGCGCTTCGACAAACGCACCGGTCAGGTCAAGTCGATTACCGAACAGCCTGAACTCTCAGACGCCCATGGTGCTGCTCATCTCGATCACCGCTTTCAGTGGACCGCGCCGGTAGTGATTTCTCCCCACGATCCCAACACGCTTTACCACGGCGGCGAGCGCCTTTTCCAAACCACCGATGGCGGGGTGCACTGGGAAGCCATCAGTCCCGATCTCACGCGCAACGACAAAAGCAAGCAGCAGGTTTCCGGCGGAAACATCACGCTGGATGACTCGGGCACCGAATATTACGACACGATCTTTTCGGTGGCGGAATCACCCATCACAAAGGGCCTTATCTGGGTGGGAACCGATGACGGGCTCATTCAGATGACGCGCGACGGAGGCAAGAACTGGAGCAACGTCACGCCCAAGGATATGCCGGAATGGAGCCGCGTCAGTTTGGTCGAAGCCTCGCCCCACGATGCAGGTACGGCTTATGTTGCTGTCGACCGTCACGAGAACGACGATCTCAAGCCCTACATCTATGAAACGAACAACTATGGAACCTCGTGGACGAAAATCACGAACGGAATTCCCGAAGGTGCCTTCGTTCGGGCGGTGCGCGAAGATCCGGAGAAACCCGGCCTGCTTTACGCTGGAACTGAGACCGGGGTATATGTCTCGTTCAACGACGGAGCCAATTGGCGGCCCCTCAAACTCAACCTGCCCACAACTCCGGTGCACGATCTGGTGGTGAAGAACGACGATCTGGTCCTTGCCACGCACGGGCGCGCGTTCTGGATCCTCGATGACATTGGGCCATTGCGCCAGTTCAGCGACGAGTTGGCCAAGAAGGATCTCTATCTCTACACGCCCGATCCCGCCTATCGCATTCAGGCGGGCGCCGAAGAAGAACACCATCCTTCCAAGACCGCCGGGCAGAATCCCCCGGCGGGGGCGGTGATTTATTACTACCTGAAGGACGTTCCCAAGCCTGGTACTGAGACGAAGATAGAAATTCTTGACGCATCGGGAAAAGTGATTCGCAAGTATTCAAGCCTCGAGACCATTACGCCCGAAGAGCCGCTGGGCCCAGACGATAAGAAGCCGGAAAAAGAAGTCAAACCGGAAGCGGGTCTGAATCGTTTTGTGTGGGATTTACATTACGAAGAAGCTCACCGCGTGCCCGGGTATTACCTGTGGGAATATGGCGCTGGCGCTCGTGGGCCCGTGGCCGTGCCCGGACATTACCAGGTACGGATCACAGTGGGCACGGAGGTCCAGGCCGCGGGATTCGAGGTGAAACTGGATCCCCGCGTGAAAGTTGCCCAGGCTGATCTCGAGCAGCAATTCAACCTTCTCGACCGGATCCACGAGCGGCTTAATCAGGTTTATGACGCGGTCAATCAAATCCAGGATGTTCGCTCTCAAGTGGCCGGCCTGGAGCAGCGGTTGCCCGAAAGCGTCAGCTCGAAGGCGATAAAAGAGTCGGGCGATCGCCTGCAGAAAAAACTCGATGCGGTGCGCGACGAGTTCGTCAATCTGACGATCAGCGCGAATGAGGATTCACTGGCATATCCTCCGCAGATGGACACCAAGCTGGCGTTTCTCGCCATGGACGTTGGCAGCGCCGATTCCGCTCCCACCGAGGCCGAACAGCGTGAGTTCGAAAAACTCGAGGGCCAGAGCGGGGAAATGCTAAAGCAGTGGGACGAACTCCAGCATCAGGATCTCGCGGCCTTCCAGAAACTGACTGCGCAAAGCAGCTTGTCAACGGTGGTGGTGCCTCCGCCGGGTCGCTCCGTCGAGCCGGCGAACGCCGAAGCCCACTGAAAATATGTTTTCTGTCAGCGCAAGATTCCAGCGATAACTCGCCGCTTATTACTTCCGTGCTACGCCTATAGCACAGACGGGCCTTGTACGCTCTACAGTCCGGCGATATTGTGCCGATGAGAGGTTTAGAACGATGCTGATCCTCCCCCTGAAGGCGTGGCTTCGATTTAGGTTTCGGGGGTGCCTATGAGATTCATGCATCTGTGTTACGCGGCGCTGGGATTTGCGGTGGCTCGCTGGGTTTTTCGGCGGCAAGCGGTGCCGGTAACGGATCCAGTCACACGTCTTCGCTCCTCTGGCCTGCTGTAAGGACTGGTATTAAAGGATTGGGCGCGCGCACCCGTTGCGTCTCCATTTCGTCTATCGCGCGCCCAAAACTCTCATCCTGCAACTTCTCCGAAGGTTCTAGTACCAAAGTTCCCGGCGGTTATCTCCGCTCCGCGCTCCGCACTTACTACAATTTGCTGTAAAGGCCGCCCGCTGGTAACCAAGGATGTTCGTTCCAGCGTGATGTTGACTTTGCGCCCTGAGATTTTACGGCAGAATTGAAGATGACCTCTGCGCAGACTTTGTGACCAGAATCGGTGCAACCCGCCTTACCGTCGCGCTCGCTGTGACCTGCCTTCTGCTGGTCGTGGCTCCATCGCTTTGCGCGCAGGATGATGGCAGCAATGTTCCGCTCGGCGACGTCGCGCGGAACCTTCGCAGAAAACAGCACGGCGATCCGGAGGTGATTGACAATGACAACCTTACCCAGGTGCTCGATCAGGCGCAAAACGAGCACTTGTCGGGTGCGGCCCTGCTGTTTTCCCTGGACGGCGGAGAGAAAAATTTTCATGTCTCCACGCCTGACGTGACCTGCAGTCTGTCGTTCAATGCCAATGCCGCCTCGTTGCTCTCCGATCCGGCAGCGCTCGACGACCTGCCCCGCAGTGAACTCATGAAGCTCGATGGGCCCGCCAACATTGACGGTGACACGCTGCAGGTCACGGTTCACAACGCCACGCAATGGACGCTGCGCGAGGTGGTGGTCGGTCTCACGATTGTCCGCCAAGCCTCGACCGGCGCAGGCTCCTACAATGGCGGTGCTGCAATTGTTCCCGCCGCAGTGAATAGTCCCGACGAGTCCGGCGAAGAGTCCATCGGAAAGCGGCCCGACGTCACATTCTTGCTGCATATGCGTGGCTCGGCTGCTCCTTCATCGACCGCGGTCTTTCGAACGCCTTTGAATTTCGAGCTGTTTCCCGACCAGGAGTGGCACTGGGCCATCGTTCGGGCGAAGGGAATTCCGCCCCAGGTTCCAGCGCAGCCTGCTTCGGCCGAGCTCATGCCCGCCGAGTCGGCGCCCAATTCCGAAGCCTCGTTTCCCATGAAGGACCGATCCAGTCCCCCGGCGCCAGAGGTCGTGGCCGGACCGGCCCAGGGCGCAAAATCGCCGGCCCCCAAACATGCAACCCGTCCGGGCCCACGGTAAAGGGCTGATATAGCGGCGCCTCTTTGAGATAGTCGATGCCGAATCGTTGCCGCTATCTCGTGCTAAACTGACCTCACTTCCACCTCAGGGAGAGGCGATGAAATTTGGCGTCATCATTTTTCCCGGCTCCAACTGCGATCACGATGCCTACTGGACCGTTCAACACGTTGCCAAACAGCCCGTGACGTTCCTCTGGCATGAGTCGCACGACCTGGAAAATTGCGACGCCGTCATCGTGCCGGGTGGCTTTGCCTACGGAGATTATCTTCGCACCGGCGCCATCGCCAAGTTTTCTCCTGTCATGGAGTCGGTGCGTAGGTTCGCGGCAGGCGGAGGGTTGGTGTTGGGAATCTGCAACGGCTTTCAGATCCTGTGCGAGTCGGGCCTGCTGCCGGGAGCGCTCATGCGCAACGTCGGCCTGAAGTATGTCTGCAAACCGGTTCAGGTTCGAGTGGAGAACGTCGATACTCCGTTTACCAACTGCTGCCTGCGTGGAGAAGTGCTGACCATACCGATCGGCCACATGGACGGCAACTATTTCTGCGATCCCGCAACGCTGGATGAGTTACGCCGGGAGAATCGCATCGTCTTTCGATATTCCTCCCCAGATGGCGCGATTACCCAATCTTCCAATCCCAACGGTTCCCTCGACAATATTGCCGGCATCTGCAATGCCGCCGGCAATGTGCTCGGAATGATGCCTCATCCCGAGCGTTCGGCCGAGCCCGAACTCGGTGGCACCGATGGGATCAAGGTATTTCAGTCGATGGTAGGCGCTCTGGTAACAAGATAAAATTGTCTAGAGTTTGGGCAGTCTAGTCGGACTGGCCAAAAAATGTTTGATAATCACAGCCACTTCCTGCTAGTGTTTCCGGCGAAAGTCGCTTCCCTCATTCAAAGCTGAAGGTAAAGCCAAGCGCGAAGTGCGGGCGCGCATGAGGAGGAGTGTCGTCATGAGGGCGAATCAGATTCTCGATGGTTTTTCTGAAACCTTGGTGCAAGATGAACGCATTCTGAGCTCTGGTGAACGCGAGCTGCTGGTGAGCCTCTTGCAGAACGCTGGTAGCGTAGCCAGCGGCAGCCCAGAAATTCAGTCAGCCGTTATTGCCACGATTCACCGTGCGGTTGGTGAAACCGTAGCACAGCGTGCCTTCACATTGCTGGGCAGTCGCATTGTTGAGCAAATCCTTGCAAGCGCGACCCCGGGCCAAACTGCGGCGCCCGGCGCTCTTTCTTCTCATCCCGGGGGTCATCAGCCAACCACAGGCCCCCAGTTTCAATCGGCAAAGCGTCCCACAATTTCCGAGATGGGACCTAAACCCCCAACTCCTGGTCCTCAACCTCCCAGCCCTGGTCCCGGGGCGAAACCGACTCTAAAAGATATGCCTTTGGGTCCACAGATTCCCAGCACTTCCGGTCCCCATGGCCTCCAACCGTTTACGGTGGACGCCCGTTCGCAATCCGAAGAGACGCGCGGCGATGGGTCCGAGCGCGTCCAGGTCTTGGAGGACCCCGCAAACACGCGCGCACACTGTGTCGTGCTCGACGAGTTTCTTGCTCCACAGGAACTCGACGAGCTGATGCGTTTTGCGCTCCAGCACGAAGCCGATTTTCAGATCAGCGAGGTCATTTCCGCGCGGGGGGACGAAATCGACCATGCCTATCGCCGTTCTCGAGTGTTGATGGACTTGGGAAAGCACCAGGACATAATTCTCCAACGAATCCGCGGGGTATTGCCTCAGGTGCTGCGGCGACTTGATCTGGAAGAATTCTCTGTTGCGGGGTTTGAGGCGCAAATCACAGCCAGCAATGACGGGGACTTTTTCAAGATGCATAGCGATGACGGCCAAGAGCCGATCGCTTCGCGTGAGCTGACCTTCGTCTACTTCTTCCACAGGGAGCCGGGCCGGTTCGCTGGCGGCGAGCTGCGCCTTCACGACGCCAAGCCCGGTGGGCATTTCGAGAGCGCAGGCACCTTTCAAACCATCCTGCCACAGCAGAACCAAATCGTGTTTTTCCCTTGCTCATTGCTGCACGAAATCACTCCAATCGAGTGCCCGTCACGGAGCTTCGCTGACAGCCGTTTCACGGTGAACGGATGGCTTCACAAGTAAAAGACGACGCATGGCTGCAGTGGATCGCCGGTTTGTTGGGGGGCGCGTCGCGGACGACCTGTACCGCTACGTTCCCCCCGGACCGGTTTCATTGCTTGCTCGATGAACTGCCGTTGCATCTCATCCCGCAGGATTTTCTGCGCTCCGAACGCGCCCGGAAAATGCTCGAACAACCTCTATTCCTCAACCCCGAATGCACGATCCTCCCCGCGGGCGAATGGCCGCATGAACTGAGAAAGCAAGATGAGCTTCTTTCCGGTTTCGCTTGGCAAGGATCGATTGCCTGGGTTCGTGATCCTGCGACTCGCGGATTGCTGCCTTTCTGGCTGGGTTCCGGGCTGGAGCGGGTTGTCGAGAGCTTGCGGGCGTCCTCGCCGCAAAGTCTGGCCGAGAACGAACGTTTCCTCTTGGCTGCCGCCGGGGTCCTCATACCGCGAGATCAGGTAAGCCAGCCAAAGTCGAACGGGAACATGATCGCCACGAATCGGGCAGAAGCGTTTCGCGACAAGGGATACGTGCCGATTCGCTCTTTGCTCCATCCCTTTCACGTCGCCGCTCTGCGGCGTTATTACCGCTGCCAGCTTCGGGGCGGGGCGTTTCGCCTGGGAGACGAGCAGAATCCGCTGCGCTTCGTGGCGAAGAACGAAGCTGTCGCCCGCTTTTTCCACCACCAGTTTACCGGCATGGTGAGCACAATCGCCGGCCAGCCCGTAAAACCTTCCTATGTTTACCTCGCCTCTTATTTGAGCGGTGCGGAACTGATCAGGCACACCGACCGTCCGCAATGCGAATTCAGCATCACGCTGTGCCTGGATTTTTCTCCCGAGCCCGCCTGCGCGACATCATGGCCCATCCGGCTGCAGACGAATAGGGGCACGGTAGCTGTATACCAGGCGCTCGGCGACGCGCTCGTTTACCGTGGCCCGCGAGTGCCTCACTATAGAACTCCCTTGCCCGAAGGCAAGACCTCCACCTCGATCTTCTTCCATTACGTTGCCGAGGACTTTCAAGGCCCGCTGGATTGAGCAGTGCACCCGCCTATCGCAGGCCGGAAATCATATAGAGCACCGACCAGACCTGGTAATAGCTGTAGGCAAAACGTGAGCCGTCGCGCGTAGCCACGAGCGGGGCGACATTCACCACTCCGGCTGTAGGATCGCGCATCAACTCTTCGACCAGATTCTTTTTCCCCGTTTCTATATCGACCTTATAGACCTTCGCCGGAACCTGGCCTGGATGGTATCCATAGACAAACCTGCTGTCCGGCGACCACTGAAAAGGTACAAACCCCGGCGTGAGTCCAGGGATGATACGGGGCGCGCCCCCGTTGAGCGGATAAACCGCAGCTTCTTCGGAGGCGTCCGCGCGAAGGATATAGTGCTCATCGGGCGAGACGATTCCTCCGTCGATACCTTCCGGAGTCAGCGGTTTCGGCGCGCCACCGTTCAGGTCCAATAGATAGCAACGCACGCCGTGGCCCGGTTCGTTGGCATTTACCGTAACGCCCTTGCCGTCGGGAAGAAAGCGGGCCGTGCCATTTTGAATTTCCAAATTTCCGATATTGAGGTTTCGCGGCTGACCCGGCCCCACAGGTAACAGAGTCACCCGTTGAGGATGGCCAGTGAACACACAGAGAGCCCATTTCCCGTCGGGAGAAAGTCCTCCGGCGCTGCCTTCCCCAAGGCGCACCGGCGGCGTGCCATCGATCCGGCGAATCCCAACTGCATAATTCGGTCCAGCCGCCTCGCTCGAATCCTCAAAGAGAACCGATTGGCCGTCGCTCGAAATGTCTTTCGCAATGTTCCAATCGTGCCAGGAAAGATCGACTGGTTTGCCATCCCTCGCAACGGCCGCCATGGCAATACGTTCCGCGTTCAAACTCACCAGAGCGCGGCCATCCGCGGACACATCCTGAAGAATCAGCCCCCCGGGAAAGTCGAGCAGTGCGCGGACGTTGCCTGCCATGCTCACCGCCATCAATCCGCGGTTCATTCCTTTTTCAGTCGCGGTGAACCAGATCTCCTTGCCGTCAGGACTCCACGCCAGGCCAAAGGCGGACTCCCAGCCCGCAGACAGCACCTTTACGTGGCCCGTAAGATCCACAATGCACACCGTTCCGCGATCGTCCCAGAGTGCAGGGTGGTCGATAAATGCAATCTTGTCGCCTTGCCGGGAAAACCGAAGGTGGCTGATGGATCCACTGCTTTCGTACAGAACATGGCCAATCGGGTATTCGATGCGGTAGCGCCCCTGCGCATGGTGCACCACGGCAAGCTGGCCGTGGCTATCCCAATCCGCCCAGGAAACGTCTTCCAGTAATTCACGGGGGGAACCGCCGGCAATCGGAGCGCTCGCCAACGTGCCATTGGCGATCTCCAGATGTGCCATGTGATCACCATGCAGAACCACCGCTAATTCCCGGGTGTTCGAGAGCGCGAGCAAGCTTGCGTCGGACAGGTTGAGCGGCTGCGACAACAGAGAATCGCCCACCGCGGAATATAGACGCAGCGGCTCTCCGTTCCAGGAAGCGGCGTAGACGAACGAACGCCCGTCCGGCGAGAACCGAGCGGAATACACCGTGCCTTCCTGAAAGGTCAGGCGTTGAAAGCTTGCGGCAGCGCCCTGCCAGTGGAATCGAGCGCCCACAAGTAATAGTGCCAGCGCCAGCACTGAAGCCACCGCCCATGGAAGGATCCGCATTATCTTCAGCGGCTTCGATTGACGGGCCGTTCCTGCCACCGGCGCACCGGCCAAAGTGTCTAATGCGAAGGCCAGGTCGCGGGCCGACTGAAAACGATTGCCGGGATCCTTTTCAAGACAGTGCTGGACGATGGTCTGAAAAGCGGGCGCAATCCCGCGCTGCTTTCCCACATCAATCTCAGGGGGGTCCTCGCGCAGCACCGACGTCATCGTGTCTACTTCGGTCTCGCCCCGGAAGGCGCGGCGTCCGGAGAGCATTTCGTACAAGATCGCTCCAACGCTGAAGAGGTCGCTGCGATGGTCGACCGGTTTGCCGCGCAGCTGTTCCGGAGACATATACGCAACGGTTCCAACCACAGCCCCGGTCTTGGTGATCGTGGTCATGGTTTCGGCGGAGCGCGGGGCTTCGTCAGGCGACGGCTGCAGCTTGGCCACGCCGAAATCGAGAATTTTGACTCGGCCGTCGTTAGTGACAAACAGGTTTTCCGGCTTCAGATCGCGATGCACGATGCGCCGCTCGTGCGCCGCCATCAATCCCTGCATGATTTGCCGGCCGTAGTCGAGGGCAAGGTGGGACGGCAATGCACCTTTCCCCAGACGTTGCCGCAGAGTTTGTCCTTCCAGAAGCTCCGAGACGATGTACGGGAAGCCATCATGGAGGCCGACGTCATAGATTGCGACAATGTTGGGGTGGTTCAGCGCCGCAGCCGCGCGGGCCTCCTGCTCGAAGCGGCGCACGTGGTCAGCCTGATCGGCGGAACTCGGCCGTATGATCTTGATCGCAACCTCGCGGCCCAGCCGTTCGTCGCGCGCGCGAAAAACCTCGCCCATCCCCCCTTGCCCAATCTTCTCGAGGACACGGTAGTTGCCTATGACTCGGCCATCCATAATGTTTGGGCGCGCAGACTTCCCTTGGGATGTTAGGTGGGGATGTGGGCTGAGTCAATAGTCGAGCAGACCATTTGGCCCAGGCAAAGCGCATGGATTCAACTATCGGCGGTTTCCTCCGCATGTTACAATTGCTGTTCGCCTGAATATAAGCGAGGCAAATCCTGTGATCCCCTCTTGCGGGCGAATCCTGCGCCATCCAAATTGTCAGTGACGAGGTCGAACCATGTCCGGCCATTCCAAATGGGCCACAATCAAGCATAAGAAGGGCGCGCTCGATGCCAAGCGTGGCAAGATTTTTACCCGCCTGATCAAAGAAATCAGCATTGCCGCCAAGAACGGCGGCGGCGATCCCGATTCCAACCCGCGCCTGCGCACTGCCATTGTCGCTGCCAAGGCCGAGAACATGCCGGCCGACAACATCAAACGCGCCATTCAACGCGGCACCGGCGAGCTCCCCGGCGCGACTTACGAAGAATTTTCTCTTGAGGGCTACGGTCCCGGCGGCGTCGCCATTCTGCTCGATATCAACACCGACAATCGCAATCGCACCGTCAGCGAAATCCGGCACGTGTTCGGCAAAAATGGCGGCAACATGGCCGAAGCCGGCGCCGTTTCCTGGATGTTCCACAAAAAAGGCGACATCATCATTCCCAAAAGCGCAGCTAAAGAAGACGACCTCATGAACATCGTGCTCGAAGCCGGCGGCGAGGATCTGAACGATGACGGCGAGAACTGGGAGATTCTCACCGAACCCTCCGCCTACGAGGCTGTGCTCGAAGCCGTGAAAAAGGCCGGGATTGAACCGGTTTCTTCCAGCGTTGCCTGGATTCCGCAAAACTACATCAAGCTCGAAGGTCCGGCCGCCAACACCATGATCCGCCTGATGGAAGCCCTCGAAGAGCACGATGACGTGCAGAACGTGCATTCCAACTTCGATATCGACCAGAAGCTGTTGGAAGAAGTAGCCGGATAGCTGTGGAATAGCGGCCGCGGGCCGCGTCATGCGAATGCCACGGCAGATTTGACTCCATGCCGTTCCCGCTCTTCTGCATGATTTCATCCGAGATCTGTCGGCCGATCTGTCCTGGGAAATCCGCTCCAAATCCAGTTTTCCACAGAACTGTGCATAATTCTGTGAAAAACTCAGGCTGCGACGTTATAAACGATTCATTCACAATTGTTTCAGCACTTTGCACTGGTGCGAGGGCTGGCCCGCTCGGGGTAAGGAAAACGCCTTAGCAATCGCCCCGCGGGCTCCGACAACGGCAAACATGAAAGTCCGGCTTGACAGACTTCTGGTAGATCGCGGTCTGGTTGCATCGCGGGAACGCGCACACGCTCTCGTTCTCGCGGGCAAGGTGCTGGTGGACGAACAGAAGATCACGAAAGCTGGCTCTCAAGTTGCCGAGGATGCCTCCATCCGGCTGTTGGGAGACGACTTGAAGTACGTCAGCCGGGGCGGCCTCAAACTTGAACGCGCGCTCGAATGCTGGCGCATCAACGTGGCGGGCAAGACTTGCGTCGATATCGGCGCCTCTACGGGTGGCTTTACCGATTGCCTGCTGCAACACGGAGCCGCTCGAGTGATTGCCATTGACACCGGTTATGGCCAGATGGATTTCAACCTCCGTCAAAACCCCAGAGTGAGGCTTCTCGAGAAAACCAACGCGCGTTATCTCAGCCGAGCGGCTGTCGGCGAATTGGCTGACCTTGTCGTAATGGATGTGTCGTTCATCTCTGCCACGCTGATTCTGCCTGCCGTTATTGCGTCGGTTTTCCCCGAAAACGAAAACCGCTGCGGCCGCCAGATCGTCGTCCTGGTCAAACCGCAATTCGAAGCCGGCAGGGAATCCGTTGGCAAGGGCGGTATCGTCCGCGATGAGGCCGCGCAGGTGGCTGCAGTGGAGAGAGTCCGGAAGAGTTTGCTCGATCGGGGCTTTATGCGCACGGATGTTGTCGAATCGCCGATCTTAGGCGCGGAAGGCAATCGCGAGTTTCTGCTTTACGCTATCTTCTAGCCTTTCAATTTGCGGCGTGCCGTGGGGTGAACCATTCTCAACGAATTCTGTACAATCTTTCTTTTGCCTTATGGCAAGCTCGCAACCGCTTTCGTCATCCCAGACCCGAGCCAAAGTCGCGGCGATCATCTCTCGCCCGGACCGTCCGGAAGTGGCACGCTCTCTGCCCGGTCTGCTGGAGTGGTTCCGCGATCACGATTATCAGGTCATCGTTGATCGCGAAACGGCCACGTTTGCCCATGGTTTGGAAGTTGTGGACCGGTCGCAGATGTCGACGCGCCCGCTGGATCTGGTTTTGGTTCTGGGGGGCGACGGTACGTTGCTCTCCGCCGCCCGCGCCACTGCCGCCATCGATGTGCCTCTGCTCGGCGTTAACCTGGGGTCACTCGGTTTTCTCACCGACGTTCCTCTTCTCTCGCTTTATCCGATGCTGGAATCGATCAGCGCTGGAAAAGCTACCGTCGAACAGCGCACCCTGATGCAGTGCGAGTTGCTTCGCAAGGATTCGCTGCTGGGCAGCTATCTGGTTTTCAATGACGCAGTGGTGAACAAGACCGCTCTGGCGCGGCTTAACAACTACGATCTTTTCGTCGACAAGATGTTCGTTTCCAGTTACCGCGCCGATGGCATGATCGTGGCCACGCCCACCGGGTCGACCGCGTATTCTCTCTCCGCCGGCGGTCCCGTGCTGATGCCGTCTGTGCACGCCTTCGTGATCACTCCGGTCTCGCCTCACTCTCTCACCCATCGGTCGCTCGTGGTGCCCGATTCGTCCGAAATCGAACTCCTGCTGCGCAGCGATCAGGAGGTGGCCTATCTCAGTCTTGACGGCCAGCCGGGCCTGGATTTAAGCGACGGAGATCGCGTCCGCTGCCGGCGCTCGGAGCACAAAGTAACGCTCTTCCGCACCGATGCTGATTTCTTCCAGGTTCTGCGCAGCAAACTCAAATGGGGAGAACGCTAACTCTCGTGAACTCGAGGGCACTATGCGTTCCCAAAGCGTTCGCTTGGGTCACCTTGTTTATCGTATTGGCCTCGACCTTTGGCGTATGCGCCCAGCAGATTGCGCCATCCGCTGCTCGCGTGCCGGCGTGGAATAACAATTCACTCATCGACATTCAGAAGAAAGGCGGCGACCCCGCTCGTTCCGGCGATGTCAAGATCGAATTCTACGGACACGACGCGTTCAAGATCACGTCGCCGGACGGTTTGACCATTCTTACCGATCCCTGGAAGAACGATCCAAGGGGTCATTACCCAAAGTGGTTCCTGCATGAGTTCCCGGCGATTCGGGTTGACTTAGTTCTTTCAACTCACGCGCATTTTGATCACGATGCTGTCGAGCGTCCGAACGCGCTGATGGTGCTGGAACGTCTGGTTGGGCGATTTAAGCTGGGCGATGTCGAAATCACGGGCCTTGCCGATAAACACCAATGTCAGCCAACACCCGAGGCTAATTCGGATCGCGCTACGGGAGACTTCCAGGATGAGATGTGTCCGCCAAACAACGTGATCGGGTTCGATAACGCGATTCAGATCATTGCGACCGGAGGATTGCGGATCGCCGTGTGGGGCGATAACCGCGCAGTCCCCGATCCATTTCTCGATCATTATTTGAACAACGTCGATGTCATCATTCTTCCCGTCGACAACGTGCTGACACGCCCCGAGGTAGAGGCAATCGTGCGGAAATATGATCCCAAAGCCGTAATTCCATCCCACTATTTCATTAAGGGTTTAACGACTGATATTTCCGGTCTGGAGTCGGCCGATGCATGGGTAACGGAGCAGGAGAAAATTCCTCACGCAGATGTTCGTCGTCTCGATCGCGCGGACTTGACGCTTAATCCGGCCGACCTGAAAGGATGCCATCACAGGATCTACTGCTTCGGCAGTCACTTTGAGAAGAAGTAGAAGTTGGATGAGCAAAGGTGAGTTAGTTCGTCCCATCGATTGGCGGCTCGCTCTTTCGGCGGCAACCGGGTTGCGCTCCGCTACATTTCGCCGGCAAACAGATCGCGTATTTTCTCCCGCTTCCGAATGACTTTGGCCGATTTACCGCTCACCAGGATTTCTGCGGGTCGCGGACGCGTGTTGTAATTTGACGCCAACGCCATCCCATATGCTCCCGCATCAAGTATGGCCAGCAGATCTCCTTCTTCAACTCGCGGAAGTTCGCGATCATGGGCAAAAAAATCCGCCGACTCGCAGACCGGCCCCACCACGTCCACGATCTCCTTTTCAGCCGAATCGCCACCCTGAAGCACGGGCACAATTTCATGGTGGGCGTCATACAGCGCGGGACGGATCAGATCGTTCATTGCCGCATCTACGACTACAAACTGCTTCCCGTCGTTGGCCTTCCTGTAACTCACGGCGGTGAGCAGTACCCCCGCCGGCCCAACGATCGATCTTCCTGGCTCCAGCAAGAGATGTACCTTCAGACGTCGCAGAGGATCTGTGATCGCTTGTGCATACCGAGCGACACAATCGCCAAACTTGCCGAAACTTGATCCGTCATAATCGATTCCCAGCCCGCCACCAGCATCGACATACTGGATGCTGTGCCCGTCGTCCCGGAGGGCGCGTACCAGGTCGGCCAACCGGTCGATCGCCTCACCGAACGGGGCGGGATCCGTGATCTGCGAGCCGATATGAACGCTCACCCCGGCAACTTCCAAATACGGCATTCTGGAAGCCTGGGCGTAGAGAGCGCGCGCCTCGCGAAGCGGCACGCCGAACTTGTGTTTGTGCAGACCGGTGGAAATGTAAGGATGAGTCTTCGCCGCGACATCGGGATTGACGCGGAACGCGATCGGCGCTCTCCTTCGCAGTTGCTCCGAACACTCGCCCAACGCCCGCAGCTCGGATTCGCTCTCCACGTTAAACAGCAGTATCCCCGTCCGCAGCGCGGCCACTATTTCTTCCTGTGTTTTCCCGACGCCGGAGAACACCGCATTCTTCGCGAAGCAGCGATCAGCTGCCAGAACCCGCTCCAGTTCTCCGCCTGAGACCACATCGAATCCGCATCCCTCCCGCCCCAGCAGGCGAAGAAGGTTCACGTTGGAATTTGCTTTTACCGAATAGCAGATCGTGTGCGGGACACCGCGGAAAGCGTCCTCGAAAGCCCGCAGCCGCGAGCGGATCATCGCTGCCGAATAAACATACAGTGGCGTGCCATGACGCCCGGCGAGCCGCGGGAGCGGAACGCCTTCGCAGTGCAGGACGAACCCCTCACCGCGACGCCCATGAACTTTGCTTTTGTGGAAAACAAAACCTGGAGGCCGCTCCGCACTCGCAATCCGTTGGCGCCGCCTCATTTCCTTTTGGCCGTACCAGCCGTCGCGCCATCTTTCACCTTCATCGCCACCACCGTTTGGTCGTCAAAGGTTTCCACTCCCGCGGAGTGTTCAGCGACTGCTTTGAACAGGGAAGCGACCACGCAGTCGGCCGATTGGTCTGCGCACTCGGCGATTATCTTCTCTGTCCGCCCCCGCCCGAACAGTTCTCCCTTGCGGTTGCGCGCATCCAGAATTCCGTCGCTGAAAAACACAAACAGATCGCCGGGCTTGGTGCGAAAATTGAACTCGTCATAGGAAGTTTCGTCGAACAGGCCGAGCGGCAGGCCGGTGGCTTCAATCACTCCGATTTTGCCGCCGTGTACGTGAACCGGCCGCGGAAGGCCCGAATTGGCCACCGTCAGCGTGCGCCGCTCATCATCCCACACGGCATAGATCAGAGATACGAACTGCGCCTCGATCCGGCGTTCGGCCAGTGACAGGTTCACCGCGGAGAGCATTTCTGCCGGCCCTGGCTCGATTGGCGCGTGCGAGCGCAAAATGCCACTGACCAGCGCCGCATAGATAGCCGCCGGCGCTCCCTTGCCGCTGACGTCGCCAATTACGATCCCCAGCCGCGAAAGCGAATAAGGAATGAAGTCGTACAGATCGCCGCCGATGGTGCGCGCCGGCACGAACTTCGCCGCCAGCTCGAGATGCTCCAGTTGTGGCCTGCTGGGAGGTAGCAGGCGTCCCTGCAATTCGCGCGCCATAGATAAATCCCGCTCCAGCCTCCGTTCCTGGCGCGCGACTTCTTCGTAGAGGCGTGCGTTTTCGATGGCGATCGCTACCTGCGCCGCCAGCGTTGTCACCGTTCGACGGTGATCGTCCGTAAAAAATCCGCGTCGCGTGTGCTCCAGATCGAGCACGCCGATCACCTTGTCCTTATAGACCAGTGGTACGGCCAGTTCCGACTTCGTCTCCGGATTCAGTTCGATGTACCGCGTATCCTTGCTGACATCGGGCACCAGCACGGCCTGTCGCGTGGTTGCCGCGTAGCCGACAAGTCCTTGGCCGAGCGCCACTTCGTGCTTGAGATGAACGTTTTCGTTGAAGCGCAGTGAGAAACGATGCTGCAGCTTTTCTCCCGAGGAATCCACCAGCAAAATGCTGAACATCTGGTAGTCGATCAGGCGGCGCAGCAGTTCGGCAATGCGCCCCAGCAGTTCGTCGAGATTCAAAATCGAGGTCAGCTCCCGCGCAATCTCGTTCAGCAGCAGAAGAATGCGCGCCTGCCGCGTCGTCCGCGTATAAAGCTGAGAGTTTTCAATGGCCACCGCCATGCGCGATGCGATCAGCGCCAGCAATTGGCTGTGTTCCTGAGTGAAATGTCCCGGCTCGCGCGCCTCCAGATCGATGACCCCAATGACACGGTTTTTGGTGATCAGCGGCACCGCGAGTTCGGAGCGAACGTAGGGGATGGCGGAAATGTAAGCCGGATCCTGGGCAACGTCATCCACCAGAATCGCCTGCCGCAATTGCGCAGCCCTTCCGGTTACGCCCTGCCCAACCTTCAAGCGGGTACGTTCAGCGAACTCTGGCGGATACCCCACCTGAAAACGGATACGCAATTCCTGGGTTTTTTCGTTCAGCAGGAGAATCGCGAAAATTTCATAATCGATAAGTTTGCGCACCAACTCGGCAACCCGGCGCAAAGTGGTGTCCAGGTCGAGAGAGGTCGCCAGCACATCGGCAACCTCCAGCAGCAGAGGATCGACCTGCAAGTGCTTTTCCGGTTTATTCAGGCCCGGTTTGCTTAGAACTGAAGACATTGCTTTCTATGATAACAGCCACGCTCATTGCGCTTTCGCGGGCCCATTGGATCCAGCGATTCCCCTCACTCTCGCGGCACGATGCAGATGTCAGAGAGGTTGCGGTACCTTTCGGCGTAGTCCAGGCCGTAGCCCACTACGAATTCATCGGGGATTTTGAACCCCGTATAGTCCGCTTCCAAAGGCAGTTTGCGGCGCGAAGGCTTGTCAAGCAGGGCCGCGATCTTCAGCGACCGTGGCTTGTGTGCCAGAAGAACCTTTCTCAGATACGTCAGCGTCAAGCCCGTATCCAAAATGTCTTCCACCAGGATCACATTCTTATCCTGCATGGACTGATCGACGTCTTTGGTGAACTTCACCTCGCCCGTGGAATCCCAGCCGCTTTTCAGTTCCTGGTCCGGGCTGGGCCGGTTGCCGTAGCTGGAAACTCCAATGAAATCGAAGGTTGAATCCAGCTTGACTTGCCGGGAAAGATCGGCCAAAAAAATTGCGGCGCCCTTCAGAACGCCTACAAAAATCACCGGCTGTCCGGCAAAATCGCGCGTGATCTCGGCTCCCATTTCCGCCACGCGCCGGGCGATCTCGTCCCTCGCGATCAGCACCTTCAGTTCGTTCATGGCGATTCATATTAAACTAATTGAGCTGCCAGCTACGAGCAGCGAGTCTGTGCTGCATTGTTCTTTGTCATTGCGAACGGAGTGAGGGATCCAGGGTCTTGGCAGTCGCGGGCGCCCAGATTGTTCGCTTCCCGCGGGATGACAGGGACTGTGTGTGTAAGCTGATTCGGAGACTCGCTACCGCTCACTCGCAGCAGAACTCAAAGGGCAATACAAAATCTTATGAATCTCAAAGGCATCAAACTGACCTGGTTGGGCCACGCTACCTTTCGCCTGGAGACTCCCGCAGGTAAAACCGTCATCATCGACCCCTGGATCATGGGCAACCCGATGTGTCCGGAATCCGAGAAGAAAGTGAAAAAAGTCGATGTGCTGCTCTGCACCCACGGCCACGGCGATCACATCGGCGACGCGGTAGAAGTGATCAAACAGCATAATCCCATGGTGATTGGCATTGCCGAACTCGTCGCCTGGCTGACAAAAAAAGGCGCGAAGCGGACCTCCATGATGAATAAGGGCGGCACGCAGACCGTCGGCGATATCAAAGTCACCATGGTGCACGCCGACCACTCCTGCGGCATTCAGGATGGCGACGAAATGGTCTACGGCGGCGAAGCCTGCGGCTACGTGATCGAGTTTGAGAATGGCGTAAAGATTTACCACGCCGGCGATACCAATGTCTTCGGCGATATGGCGATTATTCGCGAGCTCTATAACCCCGAAATTGCCATGATCCCCATCGGCGATCACTTCACCATGGGCCCGCGCGAAGCGGCCTACGCCTGTTCTCTGCTGAAACCGAAAACTGTCATCCCCATGCATTTTGGAACGTTTCCGGTGCTGACGGGCACGCCCGCCGCTTTGCATAAACTCGTTCCCGGCATCGAAATCGCAGAAATGAAACCAGGGGTAGCAATCCTATGACTTCTCGACAAGCCCAGCCGCAACCTGACCGCCTGGGCGGTGAGTGGTACGCCGAGTTCGAGCGAATGTTGCGAACGCTTAATCAGAAGGTCACGCGTAATCGAGATAGGGACCTCGCTGGATTCAAGCCGCACTGCGGCGACAGATACGACGAAGACCGCGTCGTGGTGGTTGGCATCGCTACAAACGGCTGGGAGCCAAAGTTCAAGATCGGGGATGAGTACACCGAGGCGTCAAAAAAGATCCACGAACCGGCGCGCCTCGACCCGCACGCATTGCACGGTCCGGCGTGCTGGGTGCAGACCTCCCGCTTCTGGCAGCTCATCCGGTCCGTTGTCTGCGCTCGCTGTCGAGTCTCCGAGGGCGGGGAATGGATCACCCGCATTTGCTGGAACAACCTAGCTAAGATAGCGCCGGCCGACGGCGGCAACCCCGGAGGGGTGCTCTGGCGTGAAGAGGTCGACCACTGCCGAAAACTCCTTGAGATAGAGATAGATGCGCTACAGCCAAGGACAATTCTCGTGTTGACTGGACGACGGTGGTACGGCGAGTTTGCTGACGTCCTGGGTGAGCCCGAGCCGGGCACCGAGGGGAAGGAATTTGTCCTGGGAGTTTCGTCAAGCGATCGACGGATCCACATATTCTGCGAGCACCCGCGCAGCTATGGCTGGAGAAAACCTGCCGAGGAGATCCTAGATGCATGGAAAAAGTACCGCAATTGACAGATCAAAACAGCGGGGAAGCAAGCCCCGCTGGCGTCACGATGGCATTACCGCCGATGCGGTAGACGACTATCTCTACTCCATGCTTCCGAAGCGCGACGCTGTCGTGGCGGAGATGGAAGTCTACGCCACGGAGCATAACGTCCCAATCGTCGGTCCCGCCGTGGCGCGCGTCCTGCAACAGCTTGCGCTGATGATCGGCGCGAAAACAGTATTCGAGCTGGGCTCCGCAATCGGATATTCCACCGTGTGGTGGGCCCGCGCCGTGGGCGAAAAGGGGCGCGTTTTCTACACGGACGGAGATTCGCGAAACGCCGAGCGTGCCCGCCGCTACTTCGATCGCGCCGGAGTTGCGAAACTGATCACTCTTCACACCGGCGACGCTCTCGAATTCCTCTCCGAGCAGAAACAGGAATTCGACATCATCTTCAATGATGTCGACAAAGAGGACTATCCGCGGGTTCTGCGGCTCGTGCCGCCGCGCCTGCGCAAGGGTGGCCTGTTCATTACGGACAACGTGCTGTGGAGCGGCCGCGTCGCCCAAAAGAACCCGGCCGAAGCCTCGACTAAGGCCATCCTCGAATTCAATCGCCAGCTCTACGACCTGAAGGATTTTTTCACCACTATTCTGCCGATTCGCGATGGCGTAGCCGTTGCAGTAAAAAAGTGAAGCGTCGAGTAGCACCGCCGGCGTCCTGAGAAAGAAGTACCGCCGGCGCCTGCGCGAGCGAAGTCGAAGGGTCCCGCTGGCTGTTGTGAGCGCGTCCCGCTCTCACTTCCAAAGTCGCGAGGCTTTGGCTCCTACACTGGCTCTTAGATCGACTTCACAGGAATCGCCAGCAAATCATCCACCAGCCCGACTTCTTTCTGAAAGAAGGGTTCTGCGTAGGTCACGCCCCCGAGCATGCCGTAATACCGCGCCATAGCTTCTACCCGCGCGCGAATTTCCTCGTGGGCAGGGAAGAGGCCTTTGCCTGCCTCCTGATCGCTGAACTGCGATTTATAGGCCATGATGGACGCATACTTCGCATCGAACTGCTCGGTGATGTCCACCACAAATGTCGGCCGAATATCGTAGTACAGCGTCGCATAAATAATCTTGAATGGCCGGTGGGGCGCCGACGCAGCGCCGACGCCTGCCCCAAGCGAAGTCGAAGGGTTCCGCTGGCTGTCCTCAGCGCCTCCCGCGCCCAGCGCAGCTTGCGGATCCAGTTTCGCCAGCCCCGCCAGAAAACACGCTTCATAACCCAGTACGGAGGCGGTGTAGTGATCCGGATGCCTGCCTTTCCAATAGGGCAGAATCACCGCCCGCGGCCGCGTCTCGCGAATAACGGAGGCAACCTTGAGCCGGTTTTCCCAGGTATTCTCGACGCGCCCGTCGGGAATATCCAGCGCGCGGCGCCAAGTCACTTCAAGAATCCTCGCAGCATCGCCGGCCTCGCGTGCCCGATCTTCGGCCGTGCCGCGTGTTCCCATCTCTCCCTGCGTCAGATCGAGAATTCCCGTGCGCTGCCCGCGTTGGGCGGTTTTCAGCAGCGTGCCGCCGCAGGTCTGCTCAATATCGTCACGGTGCGCAGCGATAGCAAGAACATCGAGAGAAGAGGGTTGCATAACGTCGGAAAGAATACAGAGATGCGCCGCTCAATCGCAAACCTGGCCTCGTCGAGGTTCTTGACCGGCCCATCGAAGACAACCCGGCTGAGACTGCGCGAAGCTTTGGATTGGGTGCGAACAATGAAAAATAGATGGGAAAACTCCCCGGCCATTGACGCATACACGGTACACATGTATAATGTACACGTGATTCTCACCTTTGCCGATCAGGCGACCGAGGATCTTTACCACGGAAGGAACACGAAAGCGGCGAGGAAGATCGACAGGCGAATCTGGCAAGTCGCTTTTCGCAAACTCGATATCCTTAACGCTGCTGCCAGTCTTGCTGATTTAAAAAGTCCGGGGAACCAGCTTGAGAAGCTCAAAGGCGAGCTCGTGGGTTTATACAGCGTTCGGGTGAACGATCAGTACCGAATCGTTTTCCGCTTTCAAAATGGAAATGCTATGGACGTTCGCTGCATCGGCGTTCATTGAGTCGAGCAAGTGAGGAGAAAAAGAAGAACATATGGCCTTGCCCCGGGAACGTATCGCAACTCATCCTGGCGAAGTGCTTTTGGAGGAGTACATCCGGCCTCTGGGTCTTACACAGGCTGCACTGGCCAGCGAGATGGGGATCTCCACCAATCGGCTGAACGAATTGATCAAGGGGAAGCGGGGCATCACCGCGGATACTGCCCTCCGGCTGGCCCGGCGATTCCACACCTCGCCTGAATTCTGGATGAATCTTCAGTCGGCCTACGAACTCACCGAGGCGCGTGCCGCGATGGCCGGAGACTAGACCTATATCCGATCCCGGCCGATCTCAGTCAAGGTTCCCCTGCTCCAGCACAACATTCTCGCGCACGATCAGCCGGTGCGCCGCCATCTCCTTCAGCACGGGCAGCACGCGGCTCACGTGCTCGTCCGTATCCACAAAAATAATAATCACCGGCAGCTTGCCGCCCGTCTCGACCAGATGCGCCGTCTCCACGCGATGCCGCCCCAGAAATCCTGCCACCGCATGCACCGCCGTGGCCGCATAAACATTCTCCTTGCGCAGGTAATTGAGAATCTCCATGTGCAGCGGCCGGTGATGCCATTGGTCTGCTTCGTTCAGGTAAATGGTGACTTGTACCGCCATCGCGTTCGCCATTCTACAGCACCCGCGCCAATGCCATGCCGGCCAGCGCACCCGCGAGGCAAAGCAGGTTATTGCTGAAGATGTTGACTAGCATCAGCCCCCACTGTCCCTGTTCGAAGAACGCCATGCTTTCGAAGGCGTAACTGGAGAAAGTCGTGAACGATCCGCAGAAGCCCACGACCACCAGCAGCCGCCAGCGCGGATCGACCAACGCCCGCTCCGTCGTCCAGATCACGAAGAAACCGACGATGAAGCTGCCTACAATATTGACCAGTAGCGTCCCGTAGGGAAAAACAGGAGCGAATCCGCGGGCGGCCAGGCGGCTGAGCCAGTAGCGAAGGTTGGCCCCGGCTATAGCGGCGACAGATACAGCGAGGAAATCTCTCACGGTGGAATTTCTCCTACAAAAACCAGCCTAGATTTTGTAGGAGTCATCAGCACCGGCCGCAAGTGGCCGACGCGGTTCGGGCGAACTCCATCGCCGTACGCCCATTGTAGAACGGAGAAGCGCCGGGAGTCATCTCCGAATTGCAGGCGGTTGTTTCTTTTTATGCGGCGCGGCTTAAGGTGCGCGCCGGCTCCGAACGATAATTCTTGGCCGCGAAAATCGTCAGCACAACAAATGCCAACAGTACTGCCAGCTGCGTGATCACAAACGGCGGTTCCTTCTGCGTTGGGGCCAGCACCCGCAGAGTCGCCGACTTCTCAAATAACTGCACGATCAGAACAAAAACATTCAGATAGAGCGCCATCCCCGCCGTGATCACATAAGTTCGACGCCACACTCCCCCGAGGTGGAAGACGTATCGAGCCGGAATAGCCAGAGCCAGCAGCACTACGGAAATAATTCCCACTTTGAGTCCGGGCGTTAGGTGATCATTGGGGAAGCCGAACCCCGTCAGGCTCGTCAGCAGTGTGCTGGTCAGAAAGATAAACGTGATGCCGTTCAGCGCTTTGTTGCGGATCATCCCCCAAAGCACCACCAGGCCCGATCCAATTCCGATCAGGCTGATCACTACGTGGATAAGGGTGTACGCATACTTCGACAGGCCAAGGATCATGACACTGCCTCCCCAGAGAAGATTTCGACAGTCGCGGAAACGAACGTTCCGCCGACCTAGACTACTCCCCACAACCCGCTCTGCAAACCTCAAAATTCAGCCGGCCGCGAGCTACTTCTTGCGCTCTACGAGGTAGCGCGCCAGCGCTTTCAGCGTCTCCGCACGCTCTGCGAAAGGCTCGAGTGCGGCGAGGGCCGCCGTCACCAAGTCGTTCGCTTTGCGCTGCGATTCTTCAATTCCAAATAGCGCCGGATAGGTTGCTTTCTCTGCCGCCGTATCTTTGCCTGCCGTCTTGCCCAGTTGCTCGGAGGTCTGGGTCACGTCAAGAATGTCATCGACAATCTGGAAGGCCAGGCCCACCGACTTTCCAAACGCCCGCAGTCTGGACACCTCACCGTCCTTTGCCTCGGCGTAAAGCCCTCCGCTCACCAGGCTTGCCGTGATCAGCGCCGCCGTCTTCGAACGGTGGATATACTCAAGCATCTCTGCTGTCGGCTGCATGTGCTCGGCTTCCAAGTCCACCACCTGCCCGCCGATCATGCCTTCTACTGTGCCGGTGGCGCGCGCGATTTCTTCGATGATCCGCACCCGCGCCCCGGCCGGGCACTTCAGCCGGGCCAACACTTCATAGGCCTGCGTCTGCAATGCGTCACCGGCAAGAATGGCGATGGCATCGCCGAAAACCTTGTGACAGGTGGGGCGCCCACGCCGCAGGTCGTCGTTGTCGAGCGCAGGCAGGTCATCGTGGATCAGCGAATAAGTGTGCAGCATCTCCAGCGCCGCGCCCAACTCTTCGATTCCGGCGGGCCGCTTGGCTGCGACCATGCGCCCCGCCTCCATGCAAAGCACCGGACGCAGGCGTTTGCCTCCGGCAAACACACTGTGCCGCATGGCCTTGTGAATGGAAACCGGTTCCTGCGTCTCTGCGGGGATCAGGCGATCGAGGGCCGCATCGGTTGCCGCCCTGCCTGGTTCGAGAATCTCTTCGAGCATGAAGCAAGGAGTATAACCTGCCGCTGCCGGGAGTTGGATGTACGTCTCTCGCCATTGGCTATGTGTTCCGTACGGAACACTTTGTAAAGACGAGCATGAATTCGCAATTGCTAAGTAATTGAAAAAAGGATGACCACATTGATGCGATTGGAGTTGCACGTTGCTTCGAATACCTACTTTTGTGTACCTTGGATTACTCAAAAGTAGACTTGACTCAGGCAAGATGAAAAAGCTTCCTTAGGCGAAAGCGCAGAATACGAGAGCTTCCATGAAGGGCGCGGCCTTGGGCCCACCGGAGATCGGTGCTTTAGAAAAGCGATGGGGCATCTCCAGGTGGAGATGCCCCGTGCCAAGCTGTTTTGATTTACGCCGCAGCGCCCCGGCTGACTTCCACACTGCGCAGCACAGAGCGAACCACGGTTTCTGCGTCGTCCGCGGGGCAGATGTCGCTGGCTCCCGCCTCAAGCGCCGCCAGCCATAACTCCTCATCGGGGATACGATGCGTACAGACGATGGGCAACTCCGGAAAGTCATGGCGCAGATTACGTACTTCGGTGAGGCGTGAATATTCCATGTCGAGAACCACCGCTTCGGGGCGGTTCGTGGCAACTTTTTCCCGCAGTTCATCGCGGGAGTTGGCAACCACCACGGAATGGAAGAAATGCCCGAGTCCACCGGCCAGGGACTGGGCAGTTTTCGGATCACTTGCGAGGACAACCACACTCGGGCCCATACTAAACCCCCTGATCAAACAGCCGTCGTATACGTGGACAACGGCGAACTAGAGCCGCGGGATGCGGCTTTCGGGGAAACCGCGATTCCGCAGACGTGACAGCTTACGAGCGGCTACGACCAGAAACCCGGATCCCTCACTGGCAAAGGATGCTGGTTCGGGATGACAAGTTCACTTTTGCGCAGATATTTTTTCCGCCGACTCGAAAGGCTCGGCCTGGAGCTTTCCGTTCTTTTTCAGCAGAATCTCGACCTTTCCCTCCGCCTGTTCCAACTCCTTGCGGCAGGCCGACGACAACTGCATGCCTTCTTCGAAGAGGGTAAGAGACTTTTCCAGAGGAACGTCTCCCTTCTCCAGTTCCTGCACTACTTTTTCCAGCCTCTGTAGACACTCTTCGAATCTTGCCAACCGATACGCTCCTAGTTTATTTTAATCCCACTTTTCCAGGGTTGTGTCCAGTGATTTGTGCACAGGATGCGACAAAAAGGACGTAGCAGGGTTCCAAAGCTGGAACCCTACGACGAAACTGGCGCACTCCGGGTGCCCAGAGCCTCCAGTACATCCACGGCCGAACTGTAGCGCCCCATGGGCGCGCTGATCTGCGCACCTTGAACGGTGTAGCGAACCGCGGTCAGCATTTCGCGGGCGATGGCGATGCCTTCGGCGCGAGCGGCTTCCGGCGAAGAAGCCCGAGCCATGCGCTCGAGAATGGAATCGGGCACAGAAACCCGCAATTCGTTCTTCATAAACTCGGCATTCCGCACACTCACCAAGGGCCAGATTCCGGCTACTACCGGAATCCGGCAATGCTCGATTCGCCGCAGAAAATTTTCCAGCAGGCGAATATCGAATACCGGCTGGGTAACGGCATATTCGGCTCCGGCCTCGACCTTATATTCGAAGCGGCGGATTTCTTCATCCAGGTCGGTCAGGCCGGGATTGGCGCCCACGCCGATTACAAACCCCGTGCCCGTCCCAATGGGATTGCCGCCCAAATCCAGTCCGCGATTGAGGTTGTGGACGATATTCACCAGCCCGATCGCATCCACGTCAAAGACGGCGGTGGCGTCAGGATAGTTGCCCATCTTGGGCGGATCGCCCGTGATGCAGATCAGGTTCTTGATGCCGACCGCCGCCGCGCCCAGCAGATCGCTCTGGATGCACAAGACATTGCGGTCGCGGCAGGTGTAGTGGAGAATGGCATCGATGCCGGCCTCGCGCTGCACCAGCAGGGAAAGCGCCTGATTGCTCATGCGGGCCGACGCGCGGGGACTGTCGGGGATGTTGACTCCATCCACGCCCACCGATTTCAGGAAGCGCGCGCCATCCAGCTCTTTGCGAATGTCGGTGCCTTTGGGTGGCACGATCTCGACCATGGCAATGAATTCGCCGCGAGCCAACTTCGCCCCCAACTGAGAGCGCTCTTCGAGGGGGAGTGCAGCCACGGCAGCAGGCGCTGTGTGAGCGCCGGGCACCTGGACCAACGAGGCTTTGTTGCGCGCCTCTCTCACGCGCAAGGCGGACTTCATGGCGCGAATATGATCAGGAGTGGTGCCGCAGCATCCGCCCACAATGCGCACGCCAGCTGCAGCAAATTTGCGCGCGTAGCTGGCCATATATTCCGGCGAACAGAGATAGATGTTCCTGCCCTCCACCGAACGCGGGATTCCCGCGTTGGGCTGTGCTGCCAGTGGCAGAGAACTGGCCGCCCGCACACGTTCGATGGCTTCGAGCATGGCGACGGGACCGACGCTGCAGTTGCAGCCGATCACATCCGCGCCCCATTCCGCCAGCCGGGGGGAGAAAGTCTCCGGGTCGGAGCCATCCAGACAATTACCGTCTTCATCGATGGTGACTTGCGCCACCAGGGGAAGCTTGGGAGCAGCTTCGCGGGCCGCCAGCATCGCCTGGTGAAGTTCTTCCAGATAGCCGAACGTTTCCAGGATCAGCAGATCGACTCCGCCTTCAGCCAGGGCCGCGATCTGCTCGCGGAACGCTTCCCGGGCCTCCGCGTAGGAAGTCTTGCCCAGGGGTTCGATTCTGGTTCCCAGTGGGCCAACCGATCCGGCGACCCAAACATCGAAGCTCTTGGCAGCTTCCCGAGCCGCGCGCGCGCCCGCCAGGTTGATTTCGCGAACTTTGTCAGCCAGGCTGTGGCGGGCCAGGCGGAACGAATTGGCGCCGAAGGTGTTGGTCTCAATCATCTCGGCGCCGGCCTGAAGATAGTCGTGATGAACGCCGCGAATGAGTTCGGGCTGAGAGAGATTCAGTTCGTCATAACAACGGTTGATGAAAATTCCCTTGGAGTAGAGCAGCGTTCCCATGGCGCCGTCGCAGAGGACGGGAGCCCGACTGATTTGTTCCAGAAGATCGGCCGCCATAATCCACGAGAATACAGGATGGACGCGGGGTTTTGCATCTTAGGGCGACTGAATGGACAAAGCGATCCGGGATGAAGCCGGAATGCGGGGAACGGCGGCGGAGTCCCGGCAGTTTGTTATAATCCGCTATTTCGCACTTAAATCTCCCGTTTGCCTGCAGTTAGGAGCTCGACGTTTGAAGAAAGCAGCCCTGATCGCCTGGCTGGCCGCGGCCGGTCTCGCTCTCAATTCCTGTTCCAGCGGGCCGTCCATACCCAAGCCCCCCAGCGGATTGTATCAACGGGTGTTGGCCTCGCAGGATGTCTCCAGCCTGACCAGTGCAGGCGGCTTGTTCATCATCAACGGACAACTGGACGAGTTGGCGTTGGTCTCGCCCATCAGCGCGGGCATCAGTCCAGAGATGATGGTGTTGTCTCCCACGCGTGCGAGACTGCTGGCCTTTGATGCCGCTGCCACCTCGAGCGAGGTGGAGATCATTGACACGAAAACAGAGTCGAATCTTGGAAGCATACCGCTTCCCGGACCTACCACGAGCATGGTGCTGCCCGCCACTGAACAGTTCGGATACGCGGCCGTGCCGACTGCCCCGCTGCAAGGTGCCGCTCCCGGCGCGGTAGTTATTATGGACCTTCGGAACGCAACCATAGCGTTCACGGCGAGCGTTCCCGGTGTGCAGACCGTGGTAGCCAACTCAAACGGGACTCAATTGTTGGCCTTCAGCAGTGACTCGGATGCGGTCACCATCATCACACCGAACCTTGGATCCGCGGGATCGAATATTGTCACCGCCACCACTACGACAGTCCCGGGCTTTGACCGCCCCGTCTACGCATTCTTCAATGGCAGCACGGCCTATATTCTCAATTGCGGAGCCGAATGCGGGGGCACACAGGCAAGCGTGCAGATTCTCAATCTGTTGCCTACGCCCTCGGCTGGCGCAGCCGTACCGGTGGAAGGCGCCACCATGGGCCTGATCAACGGGTCGACGTTATACGTGGCGGGCACCCCGCCCACCAACAACGCCTGTACGGGCGAGAAGACCGCGGCGACCACCTGCGGACGGCTCGACCTGGTCGACCTTGTTTCCATGAACGTGATTGGCAGCGCGGTCATCACGGACGGCTATCATACGGTGATGAGCATAAGCGCGAACGGACAGCTCTTCATTGGCTCGACTTCCTGCACAACGATTGGCAACGTGAATGCTCCCAGAGGAGAAGTGCGGGGGTGTCTCTCCATCTACAACAGTACCAACGGAGAGGTCGTGATCCCACCCGACAATGGCGACGTGACCGACCTGCAGAGCTTCTCGACCCGCTACGTCGAGTACGTAGCCGAGGGCGGTAACCTGCGTGTCTACGATACGACCCAGGATGCCTTGCTGGTAGATCAGTACATCAACGGCACCATTGCCATTGCGGGAAAGATCTACGGAGTGAAGGCCATCGACTTTTTCTAGGATGCCGCGATTGCGCGCCGCCCTATGACTGGACAGCCATAAGCACTTACAAGCGCGGGGCCAGCGATTTCAGAGACTCACTTTGCCGGTTCCAGCAGCAGGCGGTGGGCTTGGTTCGCCTGAACAGCTGAGGGTGTAAATGGCAAAACGAAAGTTGTTCCCCCATACCAAGCCTTCCATTGATCCGTGTAATAGGGGCTGAGAAAATTGCCCCCCTGGCCGGTTACCACGTTCAAGGTGGAGCGATCGAGGTCCGCGAGGTCGGCGGTAAATCGCTCGGAAGGTCCATGATGGCGAGTGACCGCTTTCACGGTGTAAGCGCTGCCGGATTGCGGTTTCACTCCTGGCGCAGCCCAGCGCCGGAGCAGGGGAATCCTTTCGAGCACCGGCTGCTCGATATCGACAGCATTGAACGCGCCCCAATTCCACAAAGATAAATCTTTTGGCGCATCCCCACTGCTCACGGCGGCTTCCACGGCTCCGGCCAACAATTCGTCATAGTTCGCGTATTTTTCCGGCAGCCATCGGCTGGGCTGATGAAGGATGACATTCTGCAGCCACACGGAACTCATCTGCCAGCGATAGGTTTTCCAACTCAGAGTCGGTGAAAGTTCGCTCGGAGCCTTTGGGTCGGTTTCGTCCGCCTCTGGAGCGGACCCAAGTTTGGGCTCGAGCAAAAGGCGGGCCAACTCCCGTTCGCAGTGCACCGCGATGGTGGGAGCCGCTGAAGAGGCCAGCATACGGCCATCCCAGTTGCGCATGAGATCGGCGGCCTGCCGGGCCCGCGGCGAAGGCCGGGCGGCGTGATCCACCGCATAAACCAAACGCTCTGCGGCGAACAGATCGCTTTCCGAGTGCACATCGTTCTGCAGCGCGAGCATGTCGGCCGGTGAGAACTTCCGTCCGGACTCAAGCACGTGATAAATGCGGGCAGTGCGCCAGGGCGCTTCCCACTCCATGCTGATGAGATATTTGTAGTCGTCGGGCGTGATGCGTCCGTTGGCGGTGGCGATGATTCCCGACGGCGGGTTGTAGATGCTGGGCAGCTGGTCAAAGGGAATGTAGCCGGTCCACTCATGGGCGTTGTCGGCGCCGCTGACCGGTAGACTGCCATCGCCTGCGGCGCGGATGGGAATACGTCCGGTGGCATGATAGCCGATGTTACCGTCCACATCGGCGAAGACGACGTTCTGGCCGGGAGCATCCAGCTGCGAGAAGGCGCGACGAAATTCCTCCCAGTTCTGTGCCGAATCCACATCGAAGAAGGGCATGTGCAGGCCGTCGTAAAGCGTCCAGCGCAGCGCCAGGGGCCGCGTCTCGCCGGGGATGAGGCTGGTGATGATCGGCCCGTGCCGCGTGATCTTCACATCGACGGTGACATCCGGCCGATCTTTCACATGGATCACTTCCGTGCGATGTTCGGGCTGAACCCATTCCTGCGGGGTCTGGTAGGCGCCCTGCTGGTTGAAGTTTTCGATGTAGACATCGATCACCGCCGGGCCGATGTTGGTGAAGCCCCAGGCGATGCGTCGGTTGTGCCCGACGATCACGTAAGGCATACCGGGCAGCGTGACTCCAGCCACATCGAACTTGCCGGACTTCAGATGCGCTTCGTACCACAAGTTCGGCATCTGGTGGCCAAGGTGCATATCGTTCGAGAGCAGAGGCTTGCCGGTGATGGTGTGCGCGCCTGACACGACCCAGTCGTTCGATCCGTTTATTGCTTCCGGCTCGCCCTCGGGCCAGACCGCTGGGATCGCAATCCGCTGGGTGACGGAATTATCGGGGATGGAGTCATCGTCATCATCTTCGTCGTCGGAGTCGTTCTGATTTTCGGGCTGGCCGAGGTCGGCGCGCATCACGGTGGGCGGACGGTCGTGCCAGGAGCGGTTTACGTAGAGGTCGGCGGTAAGCTCCGGTCCTAATTTCGCCAGGATTTTTTCGTGCGCCAGAATGTCGGGCAGGTAGTAGAAGTTGAGGTCCTTCACCATCTGGTTGGCGATGACGATGGAATCTTCCGGCTGCCAGGGCTTGGGCCGATATTTCAGCAGGCGGAATTCGATGGGCAGATGCGATTGATGGCGCGCGATGTATGCATTGACGCCGCGCGCATAGGCGGCAAAGTAAGCTTGATCGATGGGGGTGGCCATCACCAGCGACTTTTCGGCGGCGGCGCGCAGGCCGAGAATGCGCTGCTGGCGGTCGACGTTGACCGTGTCTTCGCCGAGAATTTCGGAAAGCTCGCCCGCGCCATAACGGCGCATGATGTCCATCTGCCAGAGCCGGTCCTGGGCTGTGACGAAGCCCTGAGCAAAGAAAAGATCCTCCATGTTTGCCGCTTCGATGGTGGGGACGCCATGCTGATCGCGCGTGACGGTTACGCGGGCAGACAGACCGCTGAGGGTCAGGCTGCCATCCAGTTGCGGCAAAGCCGAGCGAGCGATGACATAGGCATAGAGCAGAGCTCCCGCGACGAGGAGAAGAATGGTCAAAGCCAGCCAGAACAGGACGCGCCAAGCAGAGGACGGGCGGCGGGCAGAGACACCGGTTGAAGCGAGCGTGCTCATGCAGAGCCTTGATTGTAGGGGGAGTCGTGCCCGGGAGACAAATGGGGGCGCCACTCAGACTGCGCCCGGTGGGCTAGGGTTCCTTGCAGACCTGGATAACGTTGCCCTCAGGATCGCGAACTTCGAAGAACTGCATGTCGCCGCCGTCCTCGATAGCGCCAGGAGAAACTCCGCGCTTCTCAAGTTGCTCGCGTCCCTTCTGCAGTTTCATGCAGAAGATGACAGACGCGAGTGGCGAGGGTCTATCGTATCCAGCTTGTTCTATCTCGGCCTTGGCGCTCAGCAAGATTGTGGGCCCATCGCAGCCCGGAAGTTGCAGGGCCACATCAGAAGGCAATGGACAGTCCCAATCCGCCGGCTCCTTAACGGCTTTGCATTCGAAAGCCGCGATCCACCAGCGCTTGGCCGCTTCAATGTCTGAGTAGGCGAGCGTGATCGAGTCCGTATAGAACATTGGCATTGCAGTTCTCACGATACCACTCAATAGTGGCGACTGGATTGCCGGTATTGCCCAAAATCAGTGATCAGAACTTCTGCGCCGGGCCCTCGAACTGAAAATGAATTTCATTTTCAACACCTCGGATGGTATTCTCAGCCTGCACCCACCGGCTGACCCAGAAGGTCACCGTCGCGCGATATTCGATTTCCAGTTTGCCGTCATGCTGCAGAAACGCATTCCGCAGAGCCGTATCGACGATCAGCCCTCCATCTCCGCGGAAATGATGCGCGAGGCGGAGGGGATTCTGCACCAGCACCTGAAGCGCGTGGGATTGAAGCAGACGGGGCAACGCGATACCATCCTACGCACCTTTCTCGAAACCCGCGATCATCTTTCCACCGACGAACTGCACCGTCTGGTGCAAAAGAAAGACGCGGGCATCGGTTATACGACGGTCTACCGTACGCTCAAGCTGCTGACCGAGTGCGGGCTGGCCAGCGAAGTCGCTTTTCATGACGGCATCGCGCGCTATGAGCACCAGTACAACCGGCGCAGCCATCACCACATGGTGTGCACCGAGTGCGGCAGTTCGGTGGAATTCTTTGCCCGCGAAGTCGACCAGATCGAGCAGGAAATCGGCCGCAGGCATCACTATCTGACCACACGCCACACCTTCCAGATATATGGCATTTGTGAGAATTGCCGGAGGCAGGACGGCCGGACGGAAAAAAGCGCGAAAGAACTGGATCGCAGAAAGAGCCCGGCGGCGCGGATGGCCTGAAGAAACGCCCCAAGAAACGAATGACCGTCGCCTGCCCCTACTGTGCCGCCCAGATGCCTGAAGGCGCCGCCTACTGCCCGGGATGCGGACGCAGCATGGATTCAGCGGCCCGGGCAAGCGGCATGGTGGGAGCATTGCCCGAAAGAATCGCGGGGGCGCTCGCCTACTTAACTTTCATTCCGGCCGTTGTTTTCCTCCGGCTCGCTCCCTACAACAAGAATCGCTTTGTGCGCTTCCATTCCTGGCAGTGCATCTTCGTCTGGATAGCCGCGATCGCTTTGGGCGCTGCACTGAAGCTGTTGAGCCTTGTGCTCCTGATCATTCCGCTATTAGGCGAGTTTCTGGTTCTGCTGATTCCGATGGTGATCGCGATTGGCGCCTTTGCTCTTTGGCTGGTTCTGGTGGTGAAAGCGCTGCAGGGCGAGATGTTCCGGCTCCCGCTGATTGGAGAGGTTGCCGATCGGATGGCCAGCGGGGCTTAGGTTGCAAGCGTCGTTCTTTTCGAACTGCACCACGAACCGGCCGTTGCCGCACTTGACTTTCTGCCTCTCCGCCGTCGATCCTATAACCTTTTATTCCGGGTTCCGTCGCGGCAGGGGCGCGATACGCCGAAGGCGGAAATCGATCTGAGGTCTCGCTTGCGAATTCGCGTTTTCTATCACGACAAGTGTTTCGATGGAGCTTCGTCAGCGGCGCTGTTCTCGCGCTTTTATCGCGAGCGGATCCGCGGAGACGCCGGCTTTGTTTTCACCGGCCTGGTGCACCGTGCGGGCGCGTTATTTGACGAGTCGCAGTTCGATGGCGATGAGAACGCCATTGTCGACTTCAAGTACTCCAGTTCGCCCGCCATCACCTGGTGGTTCGATCATCACGAAAGCGCGTTTCTTTCTTCTGCCGACGCGGCCCACTTCGAGCAGGACCAGAGCAATCGCAAGTTTTACGATCCGGCGTTCAAATCGTGCACCAGTTTTATCGCGATGATCGCCGAGGAGCGTTTTGGTTTCGATCCGGCGCCGGTGGCGGAACTGGTGCGCTGGACCGACATCATCGATGGCGCACTCTATCCGGATGCAAAGACTGCCGTGGAAATGAAAGAGCCTGCCATGAAGCTGACCATGGTGATCGAGTCAGCCCCCGACCACGAATTTGTTCCCCACCTCATTCCTCTGCTGGCGACAAAACCCTTGGGCGAGATACTCGAGGAACCTTTCGTCGCTCCGCTATTGCCGCCGCTGCTCAAACGCCATGAACTCTCGATCGATATTCTGCGGCAACGAACCGAGTGCAAGGATGGGACCATCTTTTTCGACATCACTGATCAGGAGCTCGAGGGCTACAACAAGTTCGTGCCGTATTACCTGCATCCGGAATCGATTTACAGCGTCGGCCTGAGCAAGAGCAGCTTCCGGGTGAAGGTTTCGGTGGGCTCGAATCCGTGGGCGCCCCGGGAACCCGAGGTGAATCTGGCGAGAATCTGCGAGCGCTATGGCGGCGGAGGACACGCTCGTGTCGGCGCGATTTCCTTCAATGTGGATCAGCACGCGGCCGCGATTCGGGCCTCGCAAGAGATCGTGGAGGAACTACGGGCTGCGGTGCGGGAGAAGAAGTAGTCGCGCGGGGGCGTTAGCGCGACTGTACGCGACGGCGAGCAGGAGGGCCCGCCGAACAGCCGCCGGGACGGCGGCGCTACTCAAGCGGTGGCCCGCGAAAGAGGCACTGTCAATTGTGATTGCGATTTTACCGCAGCGGCGCACCGCTGGCCTTACACGTCGCCGGGTTGCCGTCTGCCGAAGCGCGTATGTTTCCACCTTGATCCGCGCAATAAGCACGCCGGCCAAAGCTGTTGCCATTGGGCGCTGCGGTCAGCTCGAAGTGGCTGGCGGGCG
>Ga0335073_10000643_pt1 | contig 45574 bp, 45 predicted proteins | sample Lox_Sample_22_FD_207093 | JGI IMG/M metagenome (GOLD analysis project Ga0335073, IMG submission 207093) | Soil microbial communities from Loxahatchee National Wildlife Refuge, Florida, United States - Lox_Sample_2.2 | ecosystem: Environmental > Terrestrial > Soil > Wetlands | place: USA...
TTTAGTAAGCTCAGGCGGCAGCGGCTTATCAATCGCCCTAGATATCTCTTCTAGGAGTGCATTAGCTCTAGCTAGAATGCAGTTAAAAGATAAGTCTTCAATACTAAAAAGCGAGTGATCTAGTATTCGGTCAATATCGTAAGACTTGCGTCGCAAACGAAGCTGAGTATCAAATAGCGCCAGAGACTCAGCAACTGAAGATCTTTGCTCAACTGGGATTCTTTTAGTGTCGGTTCTAACTAAAGTAACAAGTTTCTCTAGCTTTAGCTTTTCTACCATCCTAATCCAAAGCGGCATTAAATGGTCATGCAGTTCACTCATCCAAGGCGGCGAGTTATCCAGCCCTGTTTCCCATGGATGAATCTGCAGCACCAAGCCCTCGTCGTGTGGATCACGGTCATGGTAAAGCCATTGGTGGTGACTAACTAGCGCAGGGTACATCAGCCTATACCATTGACGTCTCTCTGGTCGCTCTAGCTTTTCGCCAATTGAATAAACAGCTTGTGCTAGCATTGGCGGCTGAGTAATGCCGCTGGTTGTTAAGTCAACTGGGGCATAAGGACTAACCCAGCTCCGCCACTGGTTTCTAGCCGTCCTATACTGCGCCTCATCACGGAATATGATGCAGGGCAACATGCCATTATGCCATTGTCCCCTAAGCAAGCTCTGAACTTCCATTTTAGCCCGCTCAATATCTAGATTAGCTAGTCCGATGGCAGTAAAGCAGCTGTCCCACAGCCACTGATGAGGATATAAATGGGCGGCCGGCTGAGTATAATGCCCACAATCGTTAGCTTTCAGTACGTCAGCCGCTTGGTCTAAGATAGATTTTACTTCGTCTTTTGCCATCAAAAATAGTATAAGCTAGATAAGCCAAAAACTATCTGTAAATAATTTGAGCCTAAACAAAATAGCCCAAGTTCTTGGCTATAGAATAACAGATAAACCTAGTGTTATACTTAGAGGCAATATCCCATCTTATGGACTACCAAATACCCGAAATAGCCGACGCATCAAAAAAACTAAAAGACCAGCTTAATAAACTGGAGGATAAGTCGGCTGTCCTAAAAAGTCCAGAACTAAAGAGCCTACTGGATCGTCTTAAACAATTACCTCCAGAGGAAAGGTCTAAATTTGGTGCTGAGCTTAATGCCCTAAAGCAAGAACTAGCCGAAGCTTCAGCCAGCCAAAGTGAGGCTAAAGACAAAGGACCAATAGATCTAAGCGCCCCCTTTGACATCAATGCCACAGAGCCAAAATATTTGTCACAGGAACTTGGCTCAATTCATCCTTTAAACCAGGAGTTATCTAACGTTCTAGATATCTTCTATAGAATGGGCTTTAACGCTTATGAGAGTCGCGAAATAGACGACGACTATCACATGTTCTCAAGTCTCAACTTCCCAGAAGGTCACCCAGCCAGAGACGACTATGACACTTTCCTAACTAACCAGGTTGATCCCAATAAGCAACCTTTCATCGCTCCAGCCCACACCTCAACCATGCAGAACCGAGTTCTAAAAGAACTAAAACCAAACCTAGAGAATGGCGACCCAATCGCCTGTGTCATAGCTGGCCGTGTTTTTCGTAATGAAGATCTCGACCCTCGTCACGAACACACCTTCTATCAGCTGGAAGGCGTCTACGTCGACGAAGGAGTAAACACCGGCCACCTAATAGCCACCCTAAAAACCTTTCTACAAAGCTACTACGGCAAGGAACTAAAAGTCCAAACCCAGCCTTTCTATTTCCCATTCACCGAGCCGTCTTTTGAATTTAGTCTAAGTTGTCCGTTCTGTGACCAAAAAGGCTGCAACGTCTGTTCGCAAACTGGCTGGATTGAACTTCTCGGCTGCGGCATGATTCACCCTAATGTTTTAAGGGAAGCTGGCATAGATACAGATAAGTACAGTGGTTTCGCCTGGGGCGGCGGCATTGAGCGTCTGGTCATGATGAAATACTCTATTGAAGATATCCGCTACTTTGAATCAGGACGTCTAGAATTCTTGAGGCAGTTTAAATGAAACTAAGCCTTAACTCTCTTAAAGCCTTTAACGCTGTCCACCACAGTGCAGATATTAGTGATGTCTCAACTGACGAGCTAATTGAGAAGATAGGCTCAAAACTTGGAGCAATTGAAAGCTTAGTAAAACTAACAGACAAATACTCTGGCATCTTTATAGTAGAAGTTAAATCCTGCACTAAGCATGAAGGCGCCGATAAGCTATCCGTTTGCTTGGTTGACGACAAAGGGACTAATAAGAACATTCAAAGAAACAGCGACGGATTAATAGAGGTTGTTTGTGGTGCTCCTAATGTCAAGGCTGGCATCATGGCGGTTTGGATACCGCCCGGAAAGGTTGTGCCATCAACTGCCGACAAAGAACCACTAACACTAGAGAGCAAAGAAATTAGAGGCGTAGTAAGCAGCGGCATGCTAGCTTCACTAAAGGAACTGGACTTTGGCGATTCACACGAGGGCATAGTCATAGTAGAAGGCGACTACCACCCAGGACAAGATCTAGCTGAAGCCTTTACCCTTAAAGACGACGTTATTCTTGATCTAGAAAACAAGATGTTCACTCACCGTCCAGACTGTTTTGGAAACATGGGGCTTGCTAGAGAAGTTGCCGGTATCCTAGGAAAACCTTTTAAGAGTCCAGACTGGTACTCACTGGAAACTAGCTTTGAAGAAACCAGTGAAGACCTGCCCTTTAGTTTCACAAACGAACTACCGGAACTAGTTAGAAGATTCTGCCTAATTTCTATTAAAGACGTGAGTGTTAAAGACAGCCCACTTTGGCTACAAATTGAGCTAGCTAAAGCCGGACTAAGGTCAATAAACAATATTGTCGACGCCACCAACCTCATTATGCTGATTACCGCCCAGCCACTTCACGCTTACGACTACGACAAAGTTAAGGCCCTCTCAAATTCAGTAGGCCTAATAGTTAGAAACCCTAAACCAAACGAAAACTTGACCCTTCTAAACGGCAAAACAATACAGCCAAGACCTGAAGCCATCATGATAGCAACCGACAAGCAGCTTATTGGCTTGGGAGGTATAATGGGCGGCCAGGAAACTGAAGTTGACGCAAGCACTAAGAACGTACTCCTTGAATGCGCCAACTTCGACATGTATTCAATTAGACGAACCTCGATGGCTAATGGTCTATTCTCCGATGCCGTTACCCGGTTCACTAAAGGTCAAAGCCCGCTAACTAATCCAGCCGTAATAAAAAAGACACTGGAGCTAATAACGTCACTGACCGCTGGCAGTCAAGCCTCAAAACTAAGCGACTTTAATAAACTTGGTAAGGACGCTCTTGAGCGTGGCTCAATCCATCCGAACATCGACATTGCCCCAGAGTTCATTAATAAAATCCTTGGCCTTAAGTTAAGCGCGCAAGAGATAGCAAAGATACTAGAAAATGTTGAATTTAAAGTTGAGATTAATGGCGACATTTTAAACGTCCATGCGCCGTTTTGGCGAACTGACATAGAGCTAAGAGAAGACGTGGTTGAGGAGGTAGGCCGGCTCTACGGCTACGACAAACTACCTCTCTCCCTGCCTACTAAAAGCATAAAACCGGCCGACAAAAACGCTCTTCTTGAAGCCAAAGACCAAATTAGGCGTGAGCTATCTAAAGACGGAGCTAGTGAAGTATTAACTTACAGCTTTGTTCATGAGCGACTACTTAAGAGTGTCGGCCAGGATCCGGCTCAAGCCTTCTCTCTAGCTAATGCCCTTAGCCCTAATCTGCAGTATTACCGCCTGAGTCTGCTACCTAGCTTACTAGAAAAGGTCCATCCCAATATTAAAGCCGGGTTCAGCGACTTTGCTTTGTTTGAAATAGGTAAAGTTCACTCCGTTAATTCCTTAACGGACGACGGTCTGCCAAAAGAGTCCGAACGAACAGCCTTTGTTATAGCCAAACAACGTTCTAAGAATTCTAGCTCTAGCTACTACCTAGCAAAAAAGTATCTCTGTGGCCTAGTAAACCAAGACCTGAAGTTTGAAGCTCCAACTAAGGAACACGAAGCCCTAGCCGTCTTTTCGCCATTTAACTTGCAGCGCACTGCCCATGTTTTAACTCAGGACGGCCAAATAGTCGGTGCTTTAGGTGAAATAAAAGAATCAGTAAAAGCTTCACTAAAGCTTCCAGACTTTTGTGCTGGCTTTGAAGTAACTACCGAAACTCTATCCAAACTAATAGGCAGATCACCGTACCGGCCAATCTCCCGCTTCCCAAGTGTTTATCAGGATCTAACGCTTAAAGTTGACTCAAATACGGGCTACAACCAGTTGCGCTCCAGCCTAAATTCTGCTGTGGATAAAGTTAAAGACAAAGACACGTCCGTTGTTCTTACTCCGCTATCCATCTTTCAAAAAGAAGGTTCTAGTGAAACTAAGAATATTAGCTTCCGCCTAAGCGTTACTTCGTTTAAACGAACTTTGACTGACCAGCAGGTCAATAAATTAATTGAGGATGCAGCCGGGGAGGTAGCCAAGAATCTAAAAGCGGAGCGTGTTTAAAAAATTGCATATTCAAACATAAGCAATTATTATATAAACCAAGGTAAGGACTAATTAAATAAGGAAGGTAAAAGAATCATGAAGAACAGAAATCCATTTTTGGTGCTGCTTTTCTCCATAATAACGTTAGGGATATATTACATTTACTATCTTGTATCAACTAAAAACGAGATGAAGAAACTGGGAGCTGAGATCCCGACTGCTTGGCTGCTAATCGTACCAATTGTCTGGTGGTACTGGTTCTATAAGTACGCAGTTGGTGTCGACAAAGTCACAAACCACGAATTTTCTACTGGCGTAAGCTTCGTACTGCTATTTTTCCTAGGCGGTATAGCCGGCGCAATCATACAGACTGGCTTTAATAAGGTCGGCTCTGCAGCACCTGCTGCCGCACCGGTAGACCCAGCACTTGACTCATTGAACTCATCACTTGAAGACCCAGCACCGGCTGACCCAAGTGGCGTTCCACCCTCAAGCGACCCAAGCCCAATGCCACCCTCAACTGACCCCGGTCCTTCTGTCGTACCACCATCTGACCCAGGTACACCGCCATCAAGTGATCCAACTCCAATCCCTACTGACCCAGTTCCTCCCTCAACTGACCCAAGCCCAATGCCTCCCTCGAGCGATCCTGTTCCTCCAGTTTCGCCACCATCTGACCCAGGTTCACCCCCATCAAGTGATCCAACACCTCCTGCTTCAGACCCAACTACGCCTCCAGGTCCATCAATTGACGGTGTCACGCCGCCTAACCTAACTCCCTCAGCCATAAAAGTTCAATTTAGTTAATTTAGTAGCGACCCAAAGTCCCTGGTATAATTTAACTACTATTAGAGTTAGAGGAATATATTAATGGCTCGAAAACGTGAACGTACCTTTGCTGCCTTTGGCGCAATACTTTTCTTAATTACCTCAAGCGCCCTAACTATTGCCGCCATTGTCTCTAATGCCCAGTCGTCTAAAAGTTCTTCCAGCGGTTCAAACACCTCCTCCTCGCAAAACAGTAGCTCGTCCAAAAAGCTAGCTGGCACCCAGCTATCTAACTTCACTCCAACCGACTCGGTACCCACGCTGGAGGCTGAGGACACCACTCCAGGCACCGGACAAACCGTTAAGGCTGGCGACACAGTTACCGTTGAGTACACCGGAGCTGTAGCCTCTACCGGCACTATCTTTCAAAGTTCACTAGACACTGGACAGCCTGTAACATTACCGCTAAATCAGGTAATTAAAGGCTGGCAAGAGGGTATTCCTGGCATGAAAGTCGGTGGCACCAGGCGGCTATTAATTCCAGCTAATCTGGCTTACGGTGCTAACCCACCAAGTGGTTCCAATATTCCGGCTAACGCGAATTTAGTTTTCGATGTTACTGTGCTTAAGATAGGTAGTTAAATGGAATAAATTGGGGTAAAAAGCACAATATATAGCGTATTGCTTTTGTTTTACACACTATATATAATTTTTAGCGTCAGAATAAATCTGAATAAAGTATTACAAAAAACTAAAAGCTTTATTCCAAGAAATGACAAGAATGCTTCCGTCAGTAAGGTAACTGCGGCTGCCTATCTCATTGTCCTTGGAAACAAAAGCCAAAAGGTCTAAGGGGGACCAAAACTATGGTCAAAAATATCACCATCTTTACTACTAACACCTGTGCTTACTGCCAAATGGTCAAAAAGTACCTAGGCGCTAAGGGCATGACTTATGAAGAAGTTAACATCGACGAATTTCCCTCTAGGCAGGCTGAGGCTATTCAGCTATCTGGCTCTATGACGGTACCAGTTACCGTAGTTACCAAGCAAGACGAGTCTAAAGAAGTAATTGTTGGCTATAACTTGTCCCGACTAGCTCCTGCTGTCGCCTAACTAAATATGGATCCTGCTACGCCTTCGCCCCATGACGTAGTAGTAGTTGGTGCCGGCCCGGCAGGGCTAACTGCTGCTATTTATACGACTAGAGAAGATATTGACACGCTGCTATTTGAGCGTGGTGTGGTTGGTGGTCTAGCAGCCGTTACCGACAAAATAGACAACTATCCAGGCTTTGCTATGGGCGTAGAGGGCCTAAAGCTCTCTGAAGAGCTTAGAAAACAAGCTGAGCGCTTCGGTGCAGTAATTGAGCTTGGAGAAGTCAGCAGCCTAAAAGACGAGGGCAAGCTAAAAAGACTTATTACCACCAGCGGTGACATACTAGCCAGGAGCGTCCTTATAGCTACCGGGTCAGATTATAAGAAAGTTGGTGTGCCAGGCGAGCAGGAATATTATGCCCGCGGCGTTCACTACTGCGCTACTTGTGACGGCGCCTTTTATAGAGACAAGAAGCTAGCCGTCATTGGCGGTGGCAATTCAGCCGTTCAAGAGACTATCTTTCTAACTCGTTTCGCTAGCCACATCGACCTACTTGTCCGCTCAAGCGTCAAAGCTTCTGATGTACTACAAAAAGAACTACAAGAGTACGTAGATAGTGGCAAGGTAACTATCCACCTAGGTACAACAACAGATGAAATAATTGGCGAAAACAAGGTAGTTACTAAAGTAAAAGCCAAAACCGACGGCAAACCAACTGAGTTCATTGTCGACGGCGTTTTTGTTTTTATTGGCCTCATGCCCAACACCCAGTTTCTAGAGGGCACTGGTATCGAAGTAGATGCTTTGGGCCTAATTAAGACCGACAAAAACCTCCAAACTAATATTAAGGGTGTCTTTGCTGCCGGTGACGTCAGGAGCGGTGCCACCATGCAAATAGCCTCAGCTGCTGGCGAGGGCGCTACCGCCGCCTTAATGCTCAGAGAATACCTAGAAAACCGTCTGCCAGCCTAAATTGACGTGTAGTTAGGGAAGAAGTCCAGCACCAGCTGGCTTTTTTTAATGCCTTTTTTAATTAGCTCTTTTTCTAAGGCTTCAACCATAGGCTCCGGCCCAGACACATAAACAAGGCTATCTTCAGTGGGTTGCCCGATACCAAGAATTAAGTCGGCATTTAGTTTGCCCATTTCGCCCCCCCAAGAATCTGAGGGGTTCTCGACCACTATACTTACCGGTTGATCTGCCCGCTTAAAAACATCTAAGAAAATTATCTCGTCCTCATTTTTAACCCCGTAGATAAGTTTAATTGGCCGCTGCTCGTGGTTAGCTATAAGCCAAGATAGAATGCTATGAAACGGTGTAATACCGATTCCACCAGCTACAAAGACTAATGGCGTCTGAATAAGCTTTGGCAAGACAAAATCCCCAAAAGGACCATTAAAGTCTACTTTGTCTCCTCGACTCAAGTTAGCAAGAGCTTTTTTGAACGTTGAGCTCGGTTCACTGAACTTTGTCGTTATTGATACTAATGCGTCAGTAGGCGAACTAGAAAGGGTAAACCAGTGCTTTATGCCTCGCTCGTCCGGTCGTGGATGTTTAATGGTTAGCTCAATATATTGGCCGGCGGTATAATCTATTTCCTGCTCAGGTTCAAAGAAGAATGTTTTTATATTGCTCGCTTCAGCCTGAGAATGGCTAAATGTAAGTCTCATAGGCTCTCTCTAGATAAGATTGTATCAGAGATTGCCGGCTTTTTTAAACCGATCAGGGTAATCACTAATAACGCCCACTGCACCATAACCCACAAGACGCTCAGCCTTACCTGGCGAATTAACGCTATATGGATACAGCTTAAAACCTTTGGCTTTAGAGGCATTTAAGTAGCGGCGACTAACTAGCCGAGCGTTAATAAAGATAGTGTCGGCTCCTAGCTCCCTGGCTCTCTTCCAGGCCCGCTTTCTAAAATATGGCTCAATAACAATCAGCTTAGCACTAGGGAATAGCTTCTTAAGAGCAACTAAATCCTTCTGCTGCTTTGATCCTAGTCCAAACTGACGCAGTTTTAGGCCTTCACCTAAGCATTTGTTAATCTCCGCAGCAACTGGGTGCAAATCTACGCCTGCTTTTACTTCAATTGCTAGAAACGTTCCCTTGGCCGCCTCGATCGCCTCACTTAAACTAGCGAGTTCTGGCTGGAATGACTTTAGTTCACTAAGGTTAGTGTCGCTAATTCGGTATTTACCGAGCTGTACGTCATGAGCCAGCACAACTGCCTTATCTTTAGTAACCCTTACGTCGATCTCAACGCCGTCGACATGGCTATTTAACGCGGCTTTAATTGAAGCAATAGTGTTTTCATCGGCTAAGCCTTTAGCTCCCCGGTGACCAATAACTTCCATGGTGCTAATAGTGTACAATAGCAGTGTTAAATCATAAGGAAAATCTTTATGCCAGACTTTAATAAGGTCTTAGATCCAGGCGACGTTGACGCCGGCCAAGTCAATACCGTTGTAGAAATCCCCGAAGGTAGCATTCTAAAAATAGAGTGGGACCGCGAAAGAGCCGCCTTCACTCTAGATAGAGTAGAGCCTAGCATCTACGCTAAGCCGGTTAACTACGGCTTTATCCCTGGCACCCTTGATGATGACGGTGACGAGCTAGACACCCTAGTTGTTAGCCCTGAACCGATCCCAACTGGCGTTTGGCTTAAGGCCAAGATCATTGGCGTTATGAACTTTGTCGATGATGGAGATAACGACCATAAGATTGTCGTAGTGCCAGCCGATCAGCGAGATTCTGGAGACAGCATAAACTCACTTGATGACCTCGGGCAGCGCTGGCAAGACAAGATCAAAGAGCACTTTTCTCACTACAAGGACCTAAAAAAGCCTGGCAGTACCAACGTAACTGGCTGGGGTGATGTTGAAGCTGCTAAGAACATCATCCGCGAATCGATTGAACGCTACAAAAATCGTCCTCAATGAAAAAGATCGTTCCTAGTGACGCCATCCTAATACCAGATAACGCCGAGCTTAAATACCAAGGCGTAATATTTCGCGTCTACAACTGGCCTCAACAAGTCTTTAACGGCAGTGAAGAGACCTTTGAAATGCTAAAAAGGACTGACACAGTTGTAGCTCTAGCTATCGTTGAAGATAAGCTGCTCCTACTCGAAGACGAACAGCCTCATAAAGGCCTAAAGCTGAAACTGCCTGGCGGGCAAGTCGACCCAAAAGACGACTCAACTCTTGCAGCCGTCAAGCGCGAAGTAAAAGAAGAGACGGGCTATGACTTTAATAGCTGGAAGCTAATTAAGGTAACTCAGCCACATAACGAAATGGAGTGGTTTGTCTATCTCTATCTAGCCTGGGACCCAGGCGAAAAAACCGAGCTAAATCTCGATGCCGGTGAAAAAATACGGGTAAGACAGGTGAGCCTAGAGGAGTACAAGAATCTGGTAGATTTTAAGAAGAATATTCTAACCGAAAACTACGACACTATTAGCAAAATTAACTCCTTAGACGAGCTAAAAAACATGAGTGAATATACGGGTCAAGAAGTAGAACGTTAAAAAGTTATTAAATTTTGGATTTATGTGGCTGTAATAGCTCAAAAACTGGGCGTATACTGTACTCACTATGGGCAGTAATGACGATGACAAACGGCTAATCCTTACAGAAGTAAGGGGTATCTCATCCCACCTAACCAGCTTGACTCGAACAGTGGATCATATAGATCAACGTTTAGGCGATGTCGAACAACGCTTAGGGCATGTCGAACAACGCTTAGGGCATGTCGAACAGCGTTTGGGGCATGTCGACAAGCGTCTATCCAAAGTCGAAAAGTACACTGAAATCATACCCGAAATGATGGCTGCAATAGGCAATACCTCCCGTGATGTTGACGACCACGAAAAGCGCATCACAAAACTGGAATCCGCTACCGGCTAAAAGGAATTTCCAAGCTTGCCTTTATCTGTACATATTCGCTACAATAGTGCTTAGAGTAAGTAAAACGAAAAACATTAAAAGGAACAGACAAAATTATGATTACACGAATAGCCATTAACGGCTTTGGTCGCATCGGACGCAATGCCTTTAAGGTTGCATTCGAGCGGAGCGACATAGAAATTGTCGCCATTAACGATCTAACAGATACTAAAACCCTGGCACACCTCCTAAAGCACGACTCCAACTACGGTACCTACAACCATAAAGTAAGTTTCGACGAAGACTCTATCATCGTTGAAGACAAACACATTAAAGTTTTATCTCAAACCGATCCAGCCAAACTACCTTGGAAGGACGAAGCGATCGACATAGTAATTGAATCAACCGGCTTCTTTGTCGATCCCAAAAAAGCCAAAGCTCACATCAAAGCTGGTGCTAAAAAAGTAGTGCTAAGTGCTCCCGCTAAAGGAGATGGTGCAACTACTGTAGTTCTCGGCGTAAACGAAGAAGACCTCAATAAGGCGGGCGACATTATCTCTAACGCTTCTTGCACCACCAACTGTATAACACCAGTAGCTAATGTAATTGAGAACAACTTCGGTATCGAAAAGGCCATGATGACGACTGTGCATAGCTATACCGCCTCGCAAAGACTACAGGACGCTCCAGCCAAAGACCTAAGGGAAGCCCGCAATGCAGCCGAAAACATCGTCCCAACTACCACAGGCGCCTCAATCGCTGCCGCTAAAGCCCTGCCAGTCTTAGAAGGTATATTCGGTGGCATGAGTATCCGTGTCCCAACCCCGGTTGTTTCCCTTAGCGACCTAGTCTTTATTACCAAGAAGAAAGTCTCAATCGAGGAAGTTAACGAAGCTTTCAAGGCGGCTGCCAATGAACCCTTCTATCAGGGCATCCTAGCCGTAACTGAAGAAGAACTAGTCAGTAGTGACTTTCTTGGCAACAGCTATTCAGCGATCGTAGACCTAAAACTAACTAATGTCATCGGCGGCAACATGCTTAAAGTAGTTGCCTGGTACGACAATGAGTGGGGCTACTCTAATAGACTAGTTGAAGTCGTAGCTGACGTTGGCAAAATCCTACAGGTTAAGAAATAAGGATTAGGCTCTACATGAAAATAGCCCTAACTACCGACCACGCCGGTTTTAACGACATTGAAGAGCTAAAGAGCTTTCTAAGCGAACTGGGCCATGAAATAGAGTACTTTGGCCCTAAACAGTTAATCCCAGGCGATGACTACCCCGACTATATGTTCCCGGCTGCCAAAGCCGTTGCCTCCGGAGATTGCCAAGTCGGCATCATCCTCGGTGGTTCTGGTCAGGGTGAAGCCATGGCCGCTAACCGTGTTAAAGGCGTAAGATGCGCAGTATTTTACGGCCCACACGCACCAATTACCGCAGTAGATGCCGAGGGTGACCAAGTTCACGATGAATACGAGATCCTGCGCCTTACCCGTGAGCATAATCTAGCTAACGTCCTGTCCCTAGCCGGTCGCTTTGTTTCCTTGGGAGAAATGAAGCGTGCTATAACCGTTTGGCTAGACACTCCCTTAGGCGATGTTGAGCGGCATCTAAGGCGTATCCATAAACTAGACCAGGACTTATGAGCCCAGTTATCTGTCCAACTATCACAGCCGAAAACGAAGAAGACTACGGCAAGCAAATAGATAACATTCTTGGCTTTGCCGAGAGAATACATATCGACCTCATGGACGGTAAGTTCGCACCTACCACCTCGCTAGATATAAATAAGATCTGGTGGCCGGAATATATTACGGCCGACTTACACCTCATGAACCAAAAGCCAGAGGAGCATATAGATGAACTGAGGCAACTAAAACCTCATCTAGTTATTGTCCACATTGAAGCCGAACTTGATCACAAAAAATTCTGCGAAAGCCTTAAAGGCGAAGGCATAAAAACTGGCATTGCCCTATTAAAGGACTCTGAGCTTGGCAAAATAAAAGAAGTTGCCGCTAACTATGATCACATCTTAGTTTTTGGTGGACACCTAGGCTACCACGGCGGCCAAGCCGACATGAGCCTAATAGATAAGCTGGAAAACGCGAAAGAACTTTATCCAGACAAGGAAATAAGCTGGGACGGTGGCATAAACGATCAAAATGCTAAGAGTCTAGTGGAGGCCGGCGCTAGCGTCCTAGACGTCGGCGGCTTTATTCAGGATGACCCGAATCCCGAACAGGCTTATGCTAAACTAAAATTAGCGCTGCACTAGATGTAACTCAGGGAGGGGAAATGGCAAAGCACACGGTTGAGAGCCTAGAGCTCATTGCTAACGGCATAAGGGAAGACATTATTACCATGCTAGAGCATGCCGGCAGTGGCCACAGTGCTGGCCCCTTAGGTCTAGCCGACATCTTTACCGCCCTATACTTTGAGGTCCTAAACCACGACCCAGATAACCCTGCCTGGGAAGAAAGAGACATTCTTATTCAGTCCAACGGTCACTGCGTACCAGTTAGATATGCCACTATGGCACGAGCCGGATACTTTGACCGCAAAGAGCTTATGACGCTAAGAAAGCTTGGCTCCCGTCTTCAGGGTCATCCCGAAAGACTAAGACTGCCAGGACTAGAAACCACCTCCGGACCACTCGGCAGTGGTCTGAGTCAGGCCAACGGTATGGCTTTGGCTCTACGAATGGACAAAAACAAAAGCCGTCGTATCTACGTGGTTATGGGCGACGGTGAACAAGACGAGGGCAACGTTTGGGAAGCAGCCATGCTTGCCGGCAAATACAAATTGAATCAAGTAACAGCTATTACCGATCGCAACAACATCCAGATTGACGGTCCAACTGAGGAGGTTATGCCCTTAGAGGATCTTAAAGCCAAATGGCAGGCTTTTGGTTGGCATGTTGAGGAAGTTGACGGCAACAACATTGAGGCTGTTATAGACACGCTACATATGGCTAAGGCTATAGAAGAGAAGCCAGTTATGATCATTGCCCACACCATCCCCGGTAAAGGTGTAGATTTTATGGAAAACGACTTTAATTGGCACGGCATCCCACCGAACCATGAGCAGGCTGTTAAAGCCCTTCACGAGCTAAGAACTCTAGGCGGCAAAATTCGGAGTGAACATGAGTGAGCTGCACCTGCTTAACATAATGCGAGACCTAGCAGCCGAACCAATTAGAAAAGGTTTTGGCAAAGGTCTAGCCGAAGCCGGCGAACTTGACGAGCGAGTAGTCGCTTGTTGCGCCGATCTAACCGGCTCTACCCATATGAATGAATTTAAGGAAAAATTCCCAGATAGATTCGTTGAGATTGGCGTGGCCGAGCAAAATCTAGTTACTACTGGCTCTGGCCTAGCCGCCATGGGCAAGATACCTTTTGTTAGCTCCTATGCTGCCTTCAGCCCAGGCCGAAACTGGGAACAGATTAGAACGACCATTTGCTTGAATGATCAGCCAGTCAAGATAATTGGCTCTCATGCCGGAGTAAGCGTCGGTCCAGACGGTGCTACTCACCAAATGCTGGAAGACATAGCCCTCATGCGTGTCCTCCCCAACATGATAGTCCTGGCTCCTTGTGACTCAGTTGAAGCCGAAAAGGCAACTCTTGCTCTTGCTAAACATAATCACCCGGCATATATGCGACTAGCTAGAGAAGCCACACCCATAATTACCACCAAAGACACACCATTTGCTATCGGTAAGGCCTATGTTTTTCGAGAAGGCAAAGACGTCAGCTTAATAGCTACCGGTACCATGACTTACCAGGCGCTGATGGCCGCCGAAGAGCTAAAGAAAGACGGCATCGACGCCGAAGTAATTCATGTCCCAACCATTAAGCCGCTTGATCTAGAGACAATCATCGATAGTGTTAAAAAGACCAAAGCAGCAGTAACTATAGAGGAGGGTCAGGCAGCTGGCGGACTAGGCGGCGCAGTTGCCGAACTGACTAGTGATCATTATCCAGTTCCAATCATGCGCGTTGGCATGCAGGACCGTTTCGGCGAGTCTGGAGAACCTAACGAGCTAATCAGGCACTTTGGCTTGGATTCTAAGCACATTGGGCTGGCAGCAAGCATGGTTATAGACAAGAAAGCCAAGTAGCTTTGAAAAGACAAACCATTAGCGGTTATACTAATAGCATCTTATGCCTTTAACTGTTTCTCAAATACGAGCTAACTGCGCTAAAGCCCGTCAGCGGATGATCCAGGCTAGAAATGAGCACTGGGCTTTTGGTGCTTTTAACCTTGACGACCAGCCGACACTTAAAGCTGTCGCCCAAGCCGCTAAAAACAAAAACGCCCCAGTCCTGGTCGAACTGTCCCAAGGCGAAGTTGACGATATTGGCCTAGACAACATTCGTGACCTGGTAACTAATTATGCCCGAGCTTACCAGATTGAAATATATATTAACCTCGACCATAGCCCTAGCGTAGAGGCTGCCAAGGCTGGAATTGACGCCGGCTTTGAGTTTATACATATTGACGTTTCTCAGGCGAAGCATGACGCTAGCGATGAGGACATAATTAAGGCCACCAAAGAGGTAGTTGAATACGCTAAATTCACTGGTGCAAGCGTAGAGAGCGAACCGCACTACTTTAGCGGTAGCTCTGATCTACACAACGAAACAATAGACTACGAAGAAATAAAGAAAACTTTCTCAACCCCTGAAGGCGCCAAAGCTTTCGTTGAGGCTACCGGCATAGATACTTACGCGGCTGCCATTGGCAACTTGCACGGCAAGTACCCTGTCCCTAAAGTCCTAGACCTAGACCTACTGAAAAGAATTAGGGAAGCTATTGACTGCAATATTAGCTTGCACGGCGGCAGCGACACTCCTGGACACTACTTTAGAGATGCCGTAGCAATAGGCGTTAGCAAGATAAATATTAACTCAGATATGCGCTACGCTTATCGCACCACACTCGAGAAGGTTCTAAAAGACAATCCCGATGAAATATCTGTCTCCAAGCTCATAACCAAAGAAGTGGTAAAAGCGGTTCAAGCGGTAGTAGAAAGTAAAATTGATGACTTTAATAGCGCCGGAAAGGCCCAGCCCTAAGCATAAGCTTGAGTTTGACATGACAGCTTGTTAAACTAACTAAAGCACATAAAGAAATAAAAAGGGTGGGTAAGTGGCAAAGCAACCTGATGTAGTAAGTGTCGGCGACGTCGTAACTGATGCCTTTATTAAACTTATAGACGACCAGGCAGAAACCTATGAAAACGAAAAGGGCAAATGGTTAGCCATGCCCTTTGGCACTAAGCTACCCTTTGACCACGCTGAAGTCATTGAAGGAGTCGGTAATGCCGCAAACGCTTCAGTCGCCTTTGCCAGACTTGGCCTAGGCAGTGCATTTGTTGCTAATGTTGGCGGAGATAACTATGGCCGCGACATAATTAACGCCATGCATAAAAACGGTGTCGACACCCGCTTTATTAGAATCAACCCAGACAAGAAGAGTAACTACCACTACGTGCTTTGGTATAAGGAAGAGCGAACCATACTTATTAAACATGAAGAGTACGACTACCATTGGCCACATCTGAGACCAGACGAAGTACCAAAATGGATTTACTTTAGCTCAATCAGCGAACATGCCCTGCCTTTCCATGACCAATTGTCTGACTGGCTAGACGATAACCCAGAAGTTAAGCTTGCCTTCCAGCCAGGGACATTTCAAATAGAAGCTGGGACTGAGCGCTTAAAAAGAGTTTACAGTCGCAGCGAAGTCTTAATTGTAAACCGTGAAGAAGCAGCAGAAGTAGGCGGCGGTAACCATGACGACATTAACGATCTTTTCGACAAGCTGCATGCTCTAGGTCCTAAAACAGTAGTAATTACTGATGGACCAAAAGGCGCCTTTGCCAGTAACGGCCAGGAAAGACTATCGATGCCTGTCTATCCTGACCCAGGTCCGCCGGTTGAGCGAACTGGTGCCGGTGACGCCTTTGCTTCGACTTTTGTTGCAGCCTTAATTAAAGGCAACAATATAGAGGGGGCGCTGCAGTGGGGACCAATTAACTCTATGAGCGTTGTCCAAAAGGTTGGTGCCCAAGCTGGATTACTAAGCGAAGAACAATTGGAGCAATATTTAAAACAGGCTCCAGATTGGTACAAAGTTTCTAAGATTTAATTTGTAATTCACGGCGCAGCTTATGCTAATATTAAAGTAGATTTCTTGAACAAAATGGGAGTGAAAGAAAAATAAAAAATGACAAGATTTTTGTCTGACTCATTGCAAGCTAAGGAGCCGTACTTTTCTAGAAGTTTATCTGGACTAGAGAAGGCCAACGGCCACCCTTCTACCGATATACACTTCACTCTTCAAATTAATGCAGCCACTAAAGACAAGCTCCGATCCTTAGGACTTGATCCTAAAGAAACCACTCCTAAAGAGCTGTATATGGCCTTACAGAATAAGCTAGCCCGTGACGACGAAGCTTTAACCAAAGCCTTAAGAAAGCTAGCAGCCGAAAAGATTAATGCCGAAGCCGACCCGGTCGCCGGCATGATAGAAGCCATCAAATCTAGCAGCCAGCAGCTTCGCTGCTTTGGGGTTAAAAAGAGCAAACTAAAGAGCTTACTTAAAGTCGTATCACCTAAGAAAACCATGAAGGCTCTCGGCTACCGCTCAGTCGACTCAATGCTTAAGCGAGAACCTACTCTGGCTATCCTGCCAGCCACCAACTTATTTGAATCTCTAGCTTGGCAAAAGAAATTTCATGAACTCTACCGTCAGCTTGGCCCATCGGACTTCGAAGAAAGAATGATCTATCTATACGAGCCTACTAACTCACACTGGAAGGCAATAAGCGCCCAAGCGCTATCGGCTAGGGGCAGTAACATTCTGGCAAATAAGGAAACAGGCGCTATAGTACTTATGCCACTCCCCAAAGAAGAACTACCTAAAGGTGTAGTGACGGCCGACATGAGCCTAGCCCTAAACGAAGTCAACCAGATACGGGCAACCTCCACCTTCCTCAAGATATCTCAGGTTAGAAGCGGCTTTGGCGACACGGTATATAAGCTAAGCAACAACCAAACACAGCTTAAGTCTAGAATCCTAGATCAGCCAATACCCTGGAACTTAGTCCACCGCTATTACTCACAAGTTGCCGACAAATTTAGGCACGAGCTATTTGAACCATACTTAAGAGCTGAGGACATGGTCTATACGCCCATAGAAGAGAGCCTCAAAGGCCTAGTTGAAGACTTTAGCTTCTGGGACGGCTCAAGCTTCTTAGGCATGCTCGACGGTCACAGCCCAGTCTCACTTAATTTAATCGACTCAGCCTTAAACCTCTGCAACGCTAGATCCTACGAAGAGCGTATCAGCCACTACTTCAAGAACTCGCTCTGGCACGAATTGCTACTTAGATACCTGAACCACGAACCGGTTGAGAACTCATTAATAAATGAACTCCAACCTGAACTAGCGGAAAGCAGCCAGTTATGACAGATGCCAAGCTTAAATACTCTATTTGTGTTTCTGGAGCAGCTTCCGGCGAAACAGTTGAAGAGGATGCCTTATTAGCTAGCCAGGTCGGTGCTGCCATAGCTAAAACTGGCCACATCCTAACTACCGGCGCAACAGTCGGTCTTCCTTACTACGCCGCAGCTGGAGCCAAAAAGGCTGGAGGCATGAGCGTTGGTTTTTCCCCGGCTGTTGGCCTTATTGAGCACATAAGAAAGTACCGCTTGCCCAGCAAATGTTTTGACTTCATTAACTTTACCGGCCTTAACTACGTTGGCCGCGATCTGTATCTAGTCCAATCCTCCGACGCCGTTATTACCATCGGCGGGCGTTTTGGCAGTCTGCACGAGTTTACTTCAGCCCTAGAAGCTCACAAACCCTGCGGCATATTAACTGGCAGCGGCGGTACTGCCGATGAAATACCAAAACTTATGGAAATCTTAAATCCGCCTAATGAGAGTCTAGTCGTCTACGACGATGACCCCGAGAAACTGGTTGAGAAAATAGTTAAATTCCTCGATGAAAAATATATGGATATACGTAAAGATCTACTAAGACATGACGACGACTGGTACCTAAGAGACGTTCGTCCCAGCCGTCACGGTTAGTACTACTAATAAGGTAGTATAAAATGTCTAGGTATGACTAAGTTCAAGCTTAAAAGTGACTTTAAGCCGACCGGAGATCAACCCCAAGCCATAGAGGCACTTGTTAAGGGACTAAAAAACCACCACAAGCACCAGACGCTTATGGGCGTAACCGGATCGGGCAAGACCTTTACTGCCGCTAACGTAATAGATAGAGTTCAGCGGCCTACTTTAGTCTTGTCGCATAACAAGACGCTGGCTGCCCAACTTTACGGCGAATTTAAACGCTTCTTCCCGGATAATGCCGTCCATTACTTTGTCAGCTACTTCGACTACTACCAACCAGAAGCTTACATCCCTAGAAGTGATACATATATTGAGAAAGACTCACAAATTAACGAAGAGATAGATAGATTGCGCCACGCTGCAACTGATGCGCTGCTAACTAGAAACGACGTCATTATAGTTGCCAGCGTCTCGTGTATATACGGCATAGGTTCAGTTGAGGACTACTCAAACCTGTCTATCCCGGTCGTTAAGGGCGAGCGAAAAGTTAGAGATAAGTTCCTAAGGCAACTTAGCGACATTCAGTATCAAAGAAACGACATAGACTTTCATCGCTCCACTTTTAGAGTTAGAGGTGATGTCGTAGATATTTATCCAGCCGGCGAAGAGCTGGCTTACCGCATCGAGTTCTACGGCGACCAAGTCGAGCGTATAACTAAGATTGATCCACTAACTGGTGAAATACTGCAGGAACTATCTAGCTACAGAATCTTTCCAGGCTCGCACTATGTAACGCCCCAAGAAAAGTTAAAGATAGCGCTTGGTAGCATTGAAACTGAACTGGAAGCTAGGCTCAGACAATTTAAAAAAGAGGGTAAGTTACTTGAAGCCCAAAGGCTAGAACAGCGCACCCGCTTTGACATAGAAATGCTCCAAGAAACCGGCTTTGTTAAAGGTATAGAGAACTATTCGCGTTATTTAACTAATCGTGCCCCAGGAGAACAGCCAGCCACCCTACTGGACTATTTCCCCGACGACTATCTTATGGTTATAGACGAATCACACATGACCATGCCACAGCTTAGGGGCATGTATAACGGCGACAGATCAAGAAAAGAAGTTCTAGTTGAACACGGCTTTAGGCTACCTAGCGCTCTAGATAACCGTCCCCTTACGTTTAGTGAATTCGAAAAACATGTTAACCAGGCTATATATGTTAGTGCTACTCCTGCTGAGTACGAACTTACCCGTAGCCCTAAACCAATCGAGCAGGTCATTAGGCCAACCGGTATACTAGACCCCGAAATAGAGATAAAGCCGGTCACGCATCAAATTGACGACCTGGTAAACCAAATAAGCGAAACCGTTAAAAAACACCAAAGAGTGCTAGTAACGACACTTACTAAGCGCATGAGCGAAGACCTAAGCGAATACCTTAAAGAAATTAACATCAAGGTAGCTTACCTTCATAGTGACATAGACACCCTAGAGCGCAGTGACATCCTAAGAGACCTAAGAATAGGCACCTACGACGTATTAGTCGGCATTAACTTGCTAAGAGAAGGTCTAGACCTACCAGAGGTATCCTTGGTCGCCATACTCGATGCTGACAAAGAAGGGTTCCTTAGGAGCGAGCAAGCCCTAATCCAAACAATCGGCAGAGCTGCCAGGCATCAAAACGGCCGGGTAATATTCTATGCTGACCACGTTACCAACAGTATGGCTAGAGCCATCAAGGAAACAGACCGCCGACGAAAAATCCAGAGTGACTACAACAAAAAGCACGGCATTACCCCGAAGAGCATAAGCAGACAAGTCGAAAAGGGCATGCGGCCTGATCTACCTGAAGAAGCTAAACGAGCCAAACTGGACCTTAAGAAAATACCAAAGGACGAGTACGGCTCGCTAATTAAAGACCTAAATTCACAAATGGAACTGGCTGCCGCTAACCTTCAGTTTGAGACGGCAGCTGAGCTACGAGACATAATTAAGCAAGTAAAGGGTGCAGCTTAGATAGTCCATCAAGCTGAGCTATAGTCCCTTTGGCGTCCAGAGACAGTGCGTGACCCCTATCTATAACCGTACCAATCATTATATTTGCCAGGTGGCTACTAGTAGATTTTAGTAGTTGCTCAAATTGAGCCCGCTGAACCTTCCAAAGTGGATCATCCTGCCCAGCTATAATCCTTGTCGGGTATTCCGTGGCCACAGCTTTAAGCTCATCCCACTCCATTCCTTGTTGAGCGCCCAGTACATTACCAACTAAAGTTGCTAAACGAGTGTGGTATTTTGTTGGCTGAGAAGCATAAACCATGAGGGCGCTAGAGCACATAGCTACCGTTTCCGGGTACAGTGCTGCCATCCTAGTAATATCTGCCGGCATATGAGCAAAAAATCTGGCAGTTAGACGCTGGATAAAGAGTTTATCGTCTACGTCAGGACCCGTCCAGTCATCTATGTCTTCATGAATGCCCTTAGCTCCAACTGCTGGAGAGATAAAACCAAGTGACCGCAGGTTTAGTTCATGCTCAGGGTGAACAGACATGTTTCTTAGTGCTAGTTTTGCGCCAATTAACGAGCCTAGAGAAGTACCAATTAGACGTACGTTATCGTCACCGGCATGGTCTAGGATGGCTTCATGATACTCTTCAGCAGTCAGCTCTAGTGAGCGAGTTAGGCCCTGCCAAAAAGGTAAGGTTGGACCGTGGCTGCTAATCCCCGGTGTCATAACAGTGGTTACGCTGGTATCAGGATGCGCTAAAACTTCAGCCCGATGCAGCAAATTAGCTGATCCTTCATTAATCTCAGTCAAGCCAACAAATATATAGGTACGCCTGGGAACTTCGCCTGAATCAAGAAATTCTGGATGAGCATCAGTTTGAAGTGCCGGTCTCATTTCTCCACCAATCTTCATGTGCTCAATATGTCTGTGCGGCCAAGAACGCACTGCCTGGCTACCGCCAGAACGTCGAAAGTGCCCAATGCCTTTTGCTAGCCCCTTGGCAAGCTCAAAAGGTAAAGAAAAAGCGTCGACACTATCACGCTCTGGACGTATTAGTATCGACGCACCGCTTGTTTCATAATCATGCCCATCTACTACAGTGTCTGTCTCTAGCTCCAGTACCTCTTGCCATTTGAACTCAGGCCTAGGCTCTACCGCCATAAAAGTTTTTGTTAGAACAAGTTACTCCTAGAGTCAATACTATTCCCTTGTCTATATTTTGTAAAGATTGACTTGGGATGGGCTAAGACTTCACCGGCTAGACCTTAGGTAAATATTCTAAAGTTTTTTAGTGGATCTGCGGTACGCCAGTAGCTCTAGCCGGATGATTATCGCCTAAAATTGTAGCCATTGGGACATAAGTCATGTCATCATTAAAAAAGCCAAAAGATACGTGTTCAGTGTGGCTGTCTGAATAGGCCGAGGCTAGACCCGGCTGGACTTGATATGCGAGAGCAGTGCATCCATATTTGATAAGCAAACGATATTTCTCCGGATCATCATCGTCCCAGCGATGGTACTCTTCTGGATCACCAATTTCCGACCAGGCCACCTTAAGTTCATCCTCGGGGTAGACGCTACATGCAAGTCCGTTAGAGCTATCCATGACGGTGTCTTCGTCAGTGCACACTAACAAAGGTAATACTATCTCAATCGGCAGATTGTCGGGAGCGGCTTCCCAGATAAGAGAGGTAGCTCTATGCAGGCCTTCAGCTATAAGTAGATACTCCTCAGCGTTAGCAGTAGAACTTTTCTCCAAATCCTCTGCACAATAACCAGCATTTTCAATTGCTCTACGAATTAGGTCACGTTTAGCAACCTCAGCACTTTCAGCAGCTACACTAAGCCTAGCTTCAGACTCGCCTTCTGGAGGTGTGTATTCATATACTGACATAAAGCCTATTATACCAAGTTAATAGCTCCACGTCAAAGGCTTTAGAAGGCGAACAAGACAATTTTTTCCAATAATTATCTCTTCTTTGCTACAATTAGCTTTATCTATGGCTGACCTGTCTAAAGATGACGTTTTAAAATTGGCAAATTTAGCCCGCATACAGCTCTCCGACGATGAAGTCGAAGAGTACTGCCAAGAACTTAGTGAAATTCTTAAATACGTTGAACAGTCATCTGGATTTGATACAGAAGGCCTAAAGCCGACCAACCAAGTAAGTGGCTTAAGCAGCGTAACCCGCGAAGACGAGGTTATTGACTACGGCTATAAACCACTAGATCTACTAAAGAATGTTCCCGAAGTTCAGGACAATCAGATTAAAGTAAAAAGGATGATTGACTGATCATGAGCGACTGGCCAAGTATTGCTGACATTGCCGACCAAGTTAACGCTGGTAAATTGAGTGCGCTAGATCAAGTTAAGAAATCTCTAAGTACTATAGAAGAAAAAAAGGACTACTGTGCCATAATCTCAACCTTAGAAGAGCCAGCCCTAAAGAAAGCCAAAGACATTGATGAAAAAGTAAGTCGAGGCGAAAAAGCCGGTCGACTTGCCGGAGTACCCTTTATTGCTAAAGACAACTTCCTAGTTTTCGGCGCTGAAACTACTGCAGCCAGTAATATTTTACAGGGCTTCAACCCGCCTTATCAGTCAAGCGCCATTAACAAGCTAGAAAGTGAAGGCGCCATATGTGTAGCTAAATCCAACCTTGATGCCTTTGCTCATGGCACTTCCACAGAAAACAGCGACTTCTTTGTCACTAAAAACCCAGTAGATAAGGAACGAGTCCCAGGAGGTAGTTCCGGTGGCTCAGCGGCTGCCGTGACACTCGGCATGGCGCCCTTTGCTCTAGGCACAGACACTGGCGGTTCCATTCGTCAACCAGCTAGTTTCTGTGGCTGCGTTGGCTACAAGCCAAGTTACGGCCTAGTTTCTAGAAGCGGCGTAGTCGCTATGGCTAGTAGTACCGACGTAATTGGGCCTTTGTCTACTAACGTTAGCGATGCAGCTCTTGTTCTAGATGTTATGGGCGGACAGGATCCACTAGACTCAACCACCATAGCTAGAGAAGACAACTACACAGATCTAAGCCTAGACCTTAAAACCAAAAAAATTGGGGTAATCAAGGAGTATATGGACGAAGGCCTGGAAGAGGGCGTTAAGTCTAGCGTCAACCAAGCCATAGAAAAGCTAAAAAGTGCCGGCGTGGAGGTTAACGAAATATCTATTCCCGACATTTCTCTGGCTCTTGCTAGCTACTACATTATTTGCCCAGCAGAAGTTAGCTCCAATTTAGCTCGCTACGACGGTCAGCGCTTTGGCTATAGCTACAAAGAAGCTAAGGATCTAGAAGAGAGCTACAAGATGAGCCGAGGCAGAGGTTTTGGAAAAGAAGCAAAGCGACGTATCATGATCGGCACTTACGTACTCAGCAGCGGTTACTACGAAGCCTACTACAACCGGGCTCAGATTGTTAGAACCAAACTAATTAACGAATTTACTGACGCTTTTAAGAAAGTCGATCTACTACTCGGACCAGTGGCCCCAACTACAGCTTTTAAAATAGGAGAGAATATTAATAACCCACTCAAGATGTATTTATGTGACATTATGACGGTTGCTGCTAATATGGTTGGCAATCCCAGTATTAGCTTGCCGATTCAACCAGCCGACGGTCTTCCGGTTGGCCTGCAGCTTATGGCTAATTCTGCTCAGGATAAGATGTTACTGTCTGCCGCCAAACAAGTAGAGGAGTTACTGAAATGAGAGTTCTACCTAGAAAAAAGCTTAAACCAAAGAAATTCGCTGCCGAATGGGCTAAGATTACCGCTAATTGCTCTTCCCGCAAACAATGGCCTAACGCCGTCATACAGGCCGACAAACTACTGGATAAGGCCCTAAAGAGAAAAGGCTACAAAGGCAAAGCCACAGGAGAGAAACTAGTAGCCGCCCAGCACGATCTAAAGTTTAATGAAGAAGTTTGGTTTGCCCACAAGCTTTCTAAGAAACTAGCTGAAAACGAAATCGATGTCCGGACTCTTAAAAAGAAAGATATTTTAATGGCAATGGCCGGCATACGTGAAGCATTAAGAGACATTGGGGCGCTGGAGAACGGTCATGCTAAACGCTAAGGTAAGAAGCCAGTACCAACCAACCATTGGAATAGAATGTCACGTGCAACTAAAAAGTAAGACCAAGCTATTCTCTGGCGTAGATAACGATGCCCGCTCAGCCCCACCCAACACGCTAGTCTCACATATCTGCTTTGGTTTACCCGGCGCTCTGCCAGTTCTAAATAAGGAAGCTGTCCACTTGGCAGCGCGAGCGGCTTTTGCACTAAACTCTTCACCACAAAAGTTTTCCAAATTCGATCGAAAACACTACTTCTACCCTGATCTGCCTATGGGTTATCAGATAACACAGTACGACGAGCCAATCATTATTGGTGGACACGTTAACATTGAACTAAGCGGTAAAACCAAGGGCGTTGGCATTACCAGAGCTCATCTAGAAGCCGATGCCGGTAAAAGCACTCATCCCGAAGGCAAAGACTACTCACTGGTTGACCTTAACCGCGCCGGTACGCCTTTGCTAGAGATAGTGAGCGAACCAGATATGCACTCTGCCGAGGAAGCCAAGGCTTATGCAAGAGAACTGTATCTTCTAATGCGCTACGCGGGAGTTTCAGATACTAACCTTTACTACGGCAACATGCGCTTTGACGTTAACGTTAGCGTATCTAAGGACCATAAGCCGGGCATAAGAACTGAAACCAAGAACATAAACAGCTTTAGAAGTGTCGAAAAAGCAGTTGAGTATGAAATAGACAGACAAATTGAGCTAATAGAAAAGGGCCAGAAAATTGTGCAGGAAACTAAAGGTTGGGACGACATTAAACAAAAGACCTTTACTCAAAGAACAAAGGAAAATGCCGACGATTACCGCTATATGCCTGACCCGGACCTACCTCCCTTAGTTTTAGAATCTGACTACATAGAAAACATAAAAAAAGAAATGCCACTAATGCCAAACCAGTGGCGAAGCAAACTAGCCAGCCTTGGCCTGGACTCTGACTACGTAGAAATACTTCTAGACGCAGAAGTTGAGGAAGGGGGCGTTAGCTACCTTAGTCTAATAGAAAGGACAACCAGCGACCCAGACCTTGCCAAGTTTATAACCAACTGGTTTGTTAACCTGGAGATACCAAGGCGTCGAGAAGGCGGCGTCAGTGCCTTAAAAGACTCCGAGCGCTGGATTATTTACGAGAAGGTACACCAGCTTTTTTATGAAAAGAAGATTTCTTCCACAAACGTTAAGCAAATCCTAATAAAACTAATATTTGATGAGAATGTATTGCCCGAAAACTTTGATGAATACCTAAAAACTAACAATCTGACACAAATATCCAGTGAAAACGAACTAGAAAAGATCGTCGACCAAGTTATTGCGGCTAACACTAAAGCCGCCGAAGACGTCAAGAAAGGCGAAGTTAAAGCCATCGGCTTTCTTGTCGGCCAAACCATGCAAGCAAGTAAGGGCAGCGCCAATCCTAATGTTGCTCAGGAGATGATCAAGAAAAAACTTGGGCTCTAGTTAGTCGTGATAAAATCTTACTGATGCAAAAGAAGAAAATTACCAAAGCCGTCATAGCAGCAGCCGGCTTTGGCACTAGGTTTTTGCCCCAAACCAAGGCTATGCCCAAAGAAATGCTGCCTCTTGTCGACAAGCCAATCATCCAGTACATAGTTGAAGAACTAACCGGTGCAGGCGTTACCGACATAGTAATTGTTACCGGCTACCATAAAAGAAGCGTTGAAGATCACTTCGACAAAGTCAGCGGTGACCTAATCGCTAACTTAGAAGAAAATGGTAAAAACGATCTACTAAAGAAAATCTCTAAAATCTCTGATCTAGCTAACTTTGCCTACATTCGACAAAAAAGCCCATACGGCACCGGCGCGCCGCTACTTGATGCTGCCCACTTAATTGGCGACGAACCCTTCCTATACACCTATGCGGACGACTTTCTCCAAGCTGAACCTAGCCGCTTCAAGCAAATTATTGACGACTATTGTGACCGTGGTGCTTCGGTCATATCCTGCCTTAAGCGAGACTTTGACGAGGACTATACCCGCTACGGCTATGTTAGCGGTGAAACAATTGAGGACGGCCTTATTAAACTAGATAAAATAGTCGAAAAACCTGGCAGTCGGGAAGCTTCACCCAGCTCCGTAGCCTCACTTAGCGGCTACGCCTTTGAACCAATAATCCTAGACTATCTGCATAAACAACTATCCAGCTACGACAAAACCAACGAATTCCGGCTACAAGACGCTATGCAGCAAATGATAGAAGATGGGCATCCCATTTATGCTAGAGAGTTCAAAGACGCAGTTTTTTATGACACCGGCAACCCATTAGAATACTTAAAAACTGTCTTTAACTTTGCTCTTATGCGCGACGACATCGGACCGCCACTGAAAGAATACTTAAGCAAAAAATTGAACAAAACTTGAAATAAGTTATATAATAAAAATATTATGACCAGCACCGACCAGACTCTACTAATAATCCTAACCTGTCTTCTTAGCCTTTATTTCATAATGTGCATCATTCTAACGGTGCTTCTAATTAAAATAACTTCATCTGTTAAGCGTGTAGTAGATAAAGCCGAACACGTGGTAGATAACGCCGAGAGCGTTAGCGAGGTAATAAAGGACAATACTGGCAAAATCTCTTTCTTTAAAGTTTTATATAACATCATGAATATGGCCAGTAAGAATAAGAAGGATAAGTGAGCGACGAACACCGACCCAGTGAAAACTTTAAGCGCTACGCCATTGCCAGCGGTGTAGCAGCTGCAGCCGGCTATCTAGCAGGAGTCATGACTGCCCCAAAAAGCGGAGATAAAACTAGAAAAGATTTGAAGAAGACCGCTAAAAAGGAACGCATTAAAAGCGAAAAAGAACTAAAGCAATTGCAAAAAGAGCTGAATGTTCTAATAGCGGAAGCTAAGAAGGCTGGCGGCAAAGCCGGTACTAAAGCTCAACGTGAAGCTAGCAAACTTACGGACAAGGCGCTGGACACAAAAGAAAAGATAAAAGAAGTCATAACCGCGATTCATGAAGGCGACGCTGAAGACCACGACCTAGACAAGGCAGTCAAGAACGCCAGCTCAGCAATAGACCACCTTAAGGATTATTTAAAGAAGTAGAAGTTCGTCTAGCCGCAGGCTGCCCAGCTTCAACAGCCTCTTTTGTGCAGACTAATTGGCTACTGACAAAGTTGCTGGTAAAAAAGACAGCTGCTAGGTATCTATCTATCTGCCACCCAGGAAAAAGCGACTCCCTACAGCGCATATGCGCATGTGCTTCTCTGTCTACCCTGCGGTCTCTCCAATACGATTGAAGATGCTTCAAGCTAAAGACTCCTAAACCGGCAATTAGCCCGGTTGTGCTATGGGCTATCGCTTCGGCACCGATTAGATAAGGCACGGTGTACTGGCTAATAAGCTTTTCAGAAGTCGAGGCGCGTCCAAGAAGTTGCATTTTTGAGCAACGCCTTAAGGCGGCACGAAGTACAACGCTTAACTCGTTTGCCCAGGCATCGGTTTCGCTCTCACCAAAGCGAACTTGCTCAGCTACGTTGCTAGCCAGAACCGGCTTATTTAGCAGTATGTCAAAAACTGCTGTTCCTGCCGTGGAGGTAACTGGTCCCAGAGGCCTTTTTAGAGTAACTCCAAAGGGTTTATCTTTGTGCTCGTCTGTTTCCATGTAATGCACCTTCGTCTCAAGGTGTGGATCGTCTTGAGAAGGCAAGTTTTTAGCAGCATCCTCAGGCCCGTTATACGAGACTATTCTGCAGCCGCTAGCTCCAGCGAGCCAAAGCACGTCACGCACTAGTGAAGTTTCAAGTTCAATATCTCCCTCAACGGATTCTGGCAAACTAACTTGCCAATCCACTGCTTGGGCAAGATTCTTTCCATCAGCAAAGTCATGAAAATCTACCCGACTCGCAAGTTCTAATACCGGAACGTATCCACTCATATGAACATATACAATAGCACAAAACTAATAATTAAGCAATAGCGCTATCTCCTAGATACCTTTCTTTTGGTCTGGTATAATATACACCTAAACGGGCAGTAAATTAAAGGGGTAAAATTGGCAAAAAAAGATAGCACTCTAAGTGCCAAAGACTACGTACACCTTCACACCCATACCACCTACAGTCTACTAGATGGACTGACGAAAGTATCTGACCTAGTTAATAAAGTAGACGAAATGGGCATGGAAGCTGTTGCTATAACCGATCACGGCACTCTAAGTGGCGCTATCGACTTTTATAAGCAAGCCAAAGCCAAAGGCATTAACCCAATTATTGGCATAGAAACCTACGTTGCAGCCCGCAAGCTAACAGATAAAGAACCAGGCAAGGACAAACTAAACTTCCACCTAATTCTGCTGGCTATGAATAACGAGGGCTATCAGAACTTAATGGCCCTATCGACTATCGCTAACCTAGAAGGCTACTACTATAAACCCCGAATTGACCGAGACATTCTCTCAAAACACAACCAAGGAATAATCTGTCTTAGTGGTTGCGCCAGCAGTGAGATCGGAGAGGCCCTTAGCCAAGGCCAATATGACCTAGCTAAAGAAACCACTAAATGGTACAAGAGCGTCTTTAAAGACCGTTACTATTTAGAGCTGCAAGATCACGGTCACCCTAAGCACACCTCCATGTGGGACGAACAACAAACAATTAACGAAGGACTTATGAAGCTCAGCAAGGAGCTAGATATCCCCATGGTTGTTACCTGTGACGCTCACTACCTAGAGAAAAACGACCAAGAAGCCCACGAGGTACTACTTTGTGTCCAAACCGGATCTTACGTAACGGATGAGGACCGCATGACGCTCAAAGACTTTGAACTTTACGTTACCGACCCAAAAGACATTATTGCTCGCTGGGGCAAAAGCCATCCTGAGGCTATTACTAACACCAAAAAGATCGCTGAGCTGTGTAAGGTCGACATTGAACTTGGTAAAATTCTAATCCCTAAATTTCCAGTTCCTAAAGGCGAGAGCGAGCAAAGTTACCTGGAAAAATTAGTTTACCGAGGGCTAGCACACCGTTATGGCAAAAAGAGCGAAAAAGAGGCCGCCAAGCTGTCTCTCGCTGAAGCTAAGAAGACTCTATCTAAGGACATACTAAAAAGAGCCGACTATGAGCTCGGCGTCATAAACGACATGGGCTTTAATGGTTACTTTCTAATAATATCTGACTTTATTAACTGGGGTAAAAACAAAGGTATTGTCTTCGGCCCAGGCAGGGGAAGCGCTGCCGGCTCTATTATCTCCTACGGGCTTAGAATAACTGAGCTGGACCCGTTAGAATACGATCTCCTGTTTGAGAGGTTCCTAAACCCAGACCGTATCTCAATGCCAGATATTGATATAGATATCCAGGATAGCAGGAGAGAAGAAGTCATTCAGTACTGTATCGATAAGTATGGCAAAGATAGGGTAGCTAACATCGTTACTTTTGGCCGAATGGCAGCCAGAAACGCAGTAAGAGATACTGCCCGCGTTTTGCAAATCCCTTACGCCGAATCCGATCGGCTAGCTAAAATGATCCCGCCTCCATTCCAAGGCCGACATATCCCTCTTAAAGTTTCACTAAAAGAAGACCGAGATTTAAAAAACGAATACGCTACTAACGAAACATCGAGAACTATCTTTGATCTAGCTCTTCAACTAGAAGGCACCATTCGCTCACACGGTGTCCACGCTGCCGGAGTAGTTATTGCTCCCGAAGACATTGTTTACTACACGCCGCTAGAACTGGCCCAGAAGGGCGTCATAGCCACACAATACTCTATGGGCCCAATCGAGGAACTAGGATTTTCTAGGCCTATCCAACCTAACCATTATTAATAACGCTCTTAAAATAATTAAAGCTGTTTATCATAAAGACATAGACATAAACGCCGTCCCACTAGATGATAAGCCCACCTATGAACTCTTCCAAAGAGGTGATACAACCGGAGTATTCCAGTTTGAAAGTAGTGGCATGAAACGCTACCTAAAAGAGCTTAACCCAACCGAATTCGATGATCTTATTGCCATGAACGCCCTTTACCGTCCTGGGCCCATGCAGTTTATAGAAAGCTTTCTCGACCACAAACTGGGACGCAAGGAGATAGTTTATGAATACCCTGGACTAAAGGCGGCCCTAGAAAACACTTACGGCGTCTTAATCTACCAAGAACAGTTCATGCAAATTGCTAAGGACATGTGTGGTTTTACTGGAGGACAGGCTGACACGCTTAGAAAAGCTATGGGCAAAAAGCAGCGTGACACCATGAAAAAAATGAGCGCCGACTTCATCAACGGCATGATTACCCACTCCAAGGTCAGCAAAAGCTTTGCCGAGAAGTTCTGGGCCCAACTAGAATCCTTCGCCGACTACTGCTTCAATAAGTCCCACTCTGCCTGTTACGCAACCATCGCCTACCAGACGGCATATCTAAAGGCCCACTACCCGTCAGCTTTCATGGCCGCCCTACTATCCAGCGACCTTGATGACATTGATCGTCTAGCTATAGAAATTAGCGAATGTAGGCACATGGGCATTGAGGTGCTACAGCCAGACATCAACGAATCCTTTGTCGGCTTTGGCGTGGTACCAAAAACTGATCAAATACGTTTCGGTATGGCCGCTATTAAAAACGTAGGCACCGGTGTGGTCGAAGAGATACTTGAGGCTAGGGAATCAGGACACTTTACTTCAATGGAAGACTTCCTAAAGCGAGTCTCAGTTAAGGTAACTAACCGTAAAACCATGGAGAGTCTAATTAAAGCCGGCGCCTTCGATAGATTCTCTGACCGCTCGACCTTGCTATACAACCTCGACGCCATACTGGCCTACTCCTCGCGGTTAAAGAAGCAAATAGACTCCGGACAAACCGACATATTTGGAGATAGCCCTAAAGACATTGAACAAAATAGGCTGGAGCTTAAAGAAGCCCCCGAGCAACTTAGTCAAGAAGAGCAACTGAAGTGGGAAAGGGAACTACTAGGGCTGTATCTATCCAAGCATCCACTAGAGGAGTACAGCACTTATCTAAACGAAAACACTATGCCACTTAAGCTAGTATCCAAAAGCTACGACAACCAACTAGTAAACGTTGGCGGCTTAATTATCGACAAACGCGAAATAGTAACTCGCAATGGCCAAAAAATGGCCTTCATTAAACTTGAAGACCTAAGCGGAGAGACAGAAATAGTACTATTCCCAAAGTTATATGATTCAGCCGACCCAACCTGGCAACGCGACGCCATAGTTCTTATTAGGGGACGAATAAACGCCCGAGATAAAAACGGCACGCTGACCGACGAAGCTAAAATAAATGTTGAGCAAGCAAAACTACTAAGCTCTGAAACACTCAAGAGCTACCGAGTTAGCGGTGAAACATATAAGCTACCAAAAACTACCACTCAGCCTTCCATACCAAGTACGCGTAAACCTCCTGCTCCTGAGATAGCTCGCGATGAGAAGGTATATATTCGACTCAAAGGTACGGGAGATGAGCAAATGCTGCTTTCCCTTAAGTCGGCTATCGACAGCGATAAAGGCCAAACACCAGTAGTCTTGGTTCTAGGCGAAGATGAAGGTAAGCAAGCAATAAAATTACCAAATGGCATCAACAAAGACGAATCGAGTCTAAAAAAGTTAGAAGAGCTGGTCGGCAAGGACAATCTAGTAGTTAGATAACCTAGCTAATTATTCCGGCGCTCCTAGTCATAACTAGTCCAAATGTTAGAAGGGCTACGACAATAATGTCTAGAGAGGCGTGGTGGAGAACGAATAACTCTCCTGATCTAGCGTATTTGGGTAGATTCTTAAACCTATGAGCTAGTAGCATAAACACTGCTGCTCCGGATAGGATAGTAATAAACAGCACGCTAAGCTCAATGAGCGTAGAGTTAGCTAACTGCAACCTAGAAACCGAAGCAAGAGGTGGAGCATAGAAGTTGTTAGTCGGAACAGACACCGGCGTTACTTTAGGCTGAGCATACTCTGCAACTACTACCACGGCTGGCCCCTTGCCAAGGTAATTAGAGCTCTTAGCCACACCAAAGCCAACGTTGCTATAGCTAGGGCTAAGCAAATTAGCTTTATGGGCACCAGAGGCCATCCAGGCCTGAACAACAGTAGCGGAGCTGGTAAAGCCTGAAGCTAGGTTCTCGCCAGCTCGCTGGTAATTGTATCCAGTTGCTTGCACCAAGTTCCAAGGTGTCACACCAACAGGTGAAGTATGAGATAAATAGTTCTCATTAACTAAGTCATTAGCTTTAACCTGAGCAGCACTGCTTAGCTCAGAACTAATACTTAAAGGGCTAACTCCGCTAGAAGAGCGCTTAGCATTTGTGACGCTCAGTAGAGACGCACTACTAAACGAACTAAGACTAGTTGAACTCCTTGAGCTTTGATACAGGGAATTAAGTCCAATGCCAGCAGTCAGTATTAAGACAATGGGGATGTAGGGCCAATAGGTTTTTAGATAAACTCGGGAGTGGCGATGATGCCCGGCATGCTTTTTTAATTGGTAAGATTTAGGTTTTCTTTGAGCTGTTAGTGACATTTGTTTTTTTAGGTTATTTCACCTTGAATTATACCATAAACCTTATCTGGTAAAGCGCCATAGCGACAGCCACGCTGACGTTATAGCTTTCTTTTGCTCCGAGCATTGGAATCTCTAAAACCATATCGACAGCCTCCAGTACTTCCTTCTCAACCCCCTCAACTTCTCGTCCAGCAATAAGAGCTACCTTATTAGATATCTCGGCGCTAGTTAGCGTAGTTGAATCAGGTGACTGCTCAAGCGCAATTAGCTCGTATCCAGCACTTCTTAGCTCAAACATCAGCTTAAAAATATCTTCGTGGTGAGAAATGGGCAGCAGTTTCTCTGCTCCAAGAGCAGTCTTTGAAATAGCCGAATTTGTCTTTTTAATCTCATGAGGCAGTCGGCTGTCCCTAGCTTGCTTAGGGTAGGGCGTAAAACCACTTAGATATACCTGCTTAACACCAAGCCCCTCACTGGTTCTTAAAATTGAACCAACGTTATGTGCACTCCTAACGTTATGTAGAACAACAATAATTTCCTTCACCGCCCTAGTATATCTCAGGAAGCAGCTTATGCTTTATACTACATAGGTATATGAGCCAGGACGCCAGACTAGACGAAGAACAGGCTACTCGGCACCGCGCAGAGGTGCTAAGTATGAGCTATACAGATACTTCGCAAATTCCGAACAAGCAGCTATATAAGGAAATACTGTCAATCCCTGAAATGTACCAGTTAAAAGTAGTTCCACTTAGCGTTGCCGATCGTAACCTACTCTTTGGTATAACTACCACCACCTCCCAGCAAATTATGTCTCAACTAACCCAGAAGTTTGCCGACTACGTTACTAAGTTCTCAATTATCTCCGACGCCGGCTTTAGAGAATATATGCGCCTTTATGATCCACCAAAGAAGGTTGTCTACGAGGATATAGACATTAAGCAGGCTTCTCAGCAAGAAATTTCCTCCATCTCTAACATCCTAAAGCAAGTCAATGCTGACGACATGCTAGCCTACCTAGTCTCCCAGGCCCACAGACTAAATGCCTCTGATATACACATAGAAACTCAAGTTAACCACGCCCGGATCAGGCTAAGGATAGACGGCGTCCTTCACCCGGTAGCCGAAATAGAGCCAGACAAATACCGAGTCCTGATCGGCGCTATTGCCTCAGCTGGCAACGTTTCGACCAGCAGCGATGAAGCCCAGCAGGGTCACATTGCCCAGAAAGTAAAAATGGCAGACGGCCACGAAGTTGACGTCAATGTGCGCCTAGAAACCGTGCCAACAATTAATGGTATGGACGTTGTTATGCGCTTGTTTAACATGGACGCAGATATGTATACCTTGGATAAGCTAGGACTATCTGACGCCGAGAGACCGATTGTAGATCAAATAATAGCTAAGCCATCAGGTCTAGTTATGGTAGTTGGTCCAACTGGATCAGGCAAAACTACCACCCTTTATTCAATGCTAAACTCGCTGAACACTGAAGAGCGAAAAATAATAACCATTGAAGACCCAGTAGAATTCCAGTTCCCAGGCATTACCCAGATATCTGTTAAGTCTAGTGAAGCCGGTAACGACAATAGCTTCGCCGACAAACTGCGGGCCGTTCTAAGGCTAGATCCAGACATTGTTATGGTTGGCGAGATTAGAGACATGGATACTGCTAAAACTGCTCTACAGGCTGCTCTAACTGGCCATCTAGTGCTGGCTACCTTCCACGCTAGCTCCGCTGCTGCCTCTCTGACCAGAATTGCCGACATTATTGGCCAAAACCCGCTATTTATCTCGGCAATAAGGCTAATTATGGCCCAGCGTTTAGTTAGAAAGCTAGACGACGCCACCAAACAGCCATATACCCCAACAGAGCAGGATATGAATAAGATTAGAGGTATCGTCGACAGTTTACCGGAGGGAGTTCAAAGACCTAATATTGATGATCTACATATATTTCAGGCAGGCAAAAGCGAAGCCAATCCGTTCGGATATGAAGGACAACTAGCCATTAGAGAGCAAATGACCATGACAGACAACGTTAGAAAGATGCTAGAAAACCCCGACTCAGTAATTACCGCCCAAACCCTTGAAGCTGAAGCAAGAAAAGACGGCATGTTAACCATAGAACAAGACGGCATGCTTAAAGTTCTAAGTGGGCTGACTACGTTAGATGAGCTTTATAGGGTAATTGGGTAGCCTCAACACTTATAAATATTAAATTTTGTAATTTTGTTATTGATCTTTCTTAAGTCCACTGACTAAAATATTTGCATGCAGGATCTTACAGACGATGAACGGAGAGACGTATTGGGTGAAGTCTTGGCAGATGAGCTAAAAGCTATAGGTGAATACGTTAAGGATGTACCAAAGATTCAGGAAGAATTGCATCAGGTTCACGCTGCAGTCGACGACATGAGCGGCAGACTTACTGTCTTTGAGCATGTGCTGAAAGAACACGAGCAGGAAATCCAAACTCTAAAACAAAAAGTCGCATAACTATGCTTGGGAAACTTATAGGGTTATTGGACGACTCAATCGACTATTATCCAAACAGCTTCCGCTCCCTTAGCCCGTCACCAATCTTTTGCGTATGCCTCTTTTAACTACGACTGAGCCAGGTTTGATTTTCCTGTTTTGTTCTACGCTTACCCGTGGCAATACATAAGAGCCCTCTCCTATATGGGCGTGGGCGTAGATAACTGAATCGTGGCATATCTCAACGTCGTTATCAACTTGAGCTCTCCAAATATCGACGCCGTCTCCTATGATAACGCTCAAACCTACGCTTGCTTGCTCCAGCCGGCTGCGCTCGCCTAACATCGTCTCGTCTCCAACACGCGAAGCCCTAACTTGTGAATTTTTGCCCACTGATACATCAAACCCTATTTTTGATCCACGGATCAAAGTGTCTTCCCCAATCTCAGAGCAGTTTCGTATAGTGGAGTTTTCTATAATGCTATTGGCGCCCACAATAACGCTTGAGCCGATGTCGGCATCTAGTGCTCTAACTTGACCTTCTAAGACTGTACGGGGACCTAGGCTTACCCTAGTTACGGTCGCGAGTGAGTCAAGCGCGATCACTGCGCCGCTTTCAAACAAACGGTAAGGTACGAGCTTAGGTTTTGGTCGTTCCGGGTCCTTTTCCCCCAAACCTGGGTATTCGTATCTTTCAGGAGCGCTAATGTCTCTTGGCATCGCGTAAAGTTCACCCTCGTGGTTTTTAGAGTCTTCTGCTGTAACTCTATAAAAAAAGTAAGAATTGTAATTTCTTAGAGCTTCGGGAATCCCCTGTCTCTCAAATATCTCGTTATAATCCGTTGGCCATCCTTCTTTGATGACGATACCACCGCTTCCTCCCTGAGGCATACTCTCTCCTAACTTGACTTAAAACTTATTTGATTATCATATACTATAGACAAATATATTGCAATAACAGGGGATATGGTGTAAAGTTGTCTGGATTATGCCAAGTCCAGTCAATGAACTAAGCGAGCAATATAAGAAGAGCGCCGTTGTTAACGTAAAAAGCGGCGACACTGTTAAAGTTCACCAAAAAATCAAAGAGGGCAACAAGGAGAGAATCCAGGTCTTTCAAGGCCTAGTTATCAAAACCAGCCAACCGAACTCCCATATGAGAAGAATTACTGTTAGGCGAATATCTAGCGGTGTCGGTGTTGAGAAGAGCTTCCTACTTCACAGCCCACTAGTCGTAAAAGTTGAAGTAGTTAAAAGAAGCAAGGTTAGACGAAACTACTTAAGTTATATGAGAAGCCGGACCGGTAAGTCCGCCAGAATGACTGGTGTAGACTTTGACGCTAAAGCCGTTAATGACGTAGTAGACGAAGCTGTAGAAGCTGAAGAGGAAAAGATCCATCAGCAAAAAGCCGAGGAAGCTAAGGCTAAAGCTGAAGAAAAAGCCAAAGAAGAGGAAGAATTAGCCAAAAAGGCTGCTGAAGTTGAAGCTCGCCACCACAAAACCGAAGAAGACGAAGAGGAATAGTCTGCTACACTAACTTATTAGTGGCAGTAGGGGTTGATGAAGTAGGTAGGGGATCATGGGCTGGACCGTTAGTAGTCGGAGCTGTTATCTTAAGCAGCCCAATAGAAGGCCTTAAAGACTCGAAGCTTTTGACTAAAAAACAAAGACAATCTCTTGCTAGCCAAATTAAGTCCGAGGCTCTGTCTTACGCATTTGGCAGTGTCTCTAGTAAAGAGATTGACGAGCTTGGGCTTAGTAAGGCGACTACACTGGCAATTACTAGGGCTCTGGATCAAATAGAGGGGTTTAACGAGATAATTGTTGACGGTCTGCCTGGACCAATAAAGAAATATAAAGGCATTCATATTAACTACCAAATTAAGGCTGACCAAACGATTCCCTCAGTCAGTGCCGCTAGTATTATTGCAAAAGTAAAAAGGGATGAGATTATGAGTAGCCTAAGCCCTAAATATAAAAACTATGGCTTTGATTCTCATGTTGGTTACGGTACAGCGTCTCACATGAGGGCTATAAAAAAGTTTGGCATCTGCGATCTACATCGGACCAGCTTTAAACCAATAAAGAACTTTATCTATGCCTAAGGATAAACAAAGCGAAAAAGCAGCCAGAATTTATCTCGATCTTCGTGGTTTTGTAGTATTGGAGCAAAACTGGAGTCTTAGTCGAAATAAGGTAGATATCATAGCCATAAAACACCCAGATATATATTTTATTAAACTAAGCACTCTTAAGCCTTTCCCAGATCACAGTGAATCACAGAATAGTTCTGCACTAAGGCGAGCAGCAGAAGCCTGGATGGTAGAGAATAAAAACGCTAGGCCATATAAACTTGCTGAGATTGTCATCGATCCTAAAACCAAGCAGGTAGTCAGTTTTAACTACTGATTAGCAAAATACTCTTTAATCTTCTTTTCTTCTCTTTTTCGCCAAGCAACTCGTGCGTCGATCTCGCCAAAAGCAATATCTATGCTTCGACCTAGCCCAGGCGTATCCTTTTTACCTTCAAAAAACACTTTGAAGCGCTTCTGTTCGGCCGGTGTAGAAACGTGGCTAGCTGAGTACCAGACAAATGAGTCCATCGTCATCCCGCCGGCGTAGAGGTGCTTTAGGTATAGCCAGTTGACTTTAAACCACTTCCAAATTAGGTCTCTTGTCCTATGGTTAGCCATAAAGTAGGCAAACCAATAGCTTATATCTTGAGGCTTAACTGGCCCATCTTTCTTAAGGCCCCAGTCAATGACCTTCATAGCCACATCTTTGTCTCTGGTAGAGCAAAGAGCTACTGTTATAGCCTGCCTAACGTCTGGGTTGTGAGTTGAAATATATTCATCCATCATTTTATGGACATAGCTTTTTTTGCCAAACCTGACGGCTGCACCGGCGATAATAGGACGCAGTTCAGCCGGCAACTTCTCAACACAGACAGCTTTTTCGTATAGCTCAAGAGCCTTTTTAATAGAGGCCTCATTTTCGCCAGCTATAGAGAGAGCCAGAGCTGTTATTCTAAGGTGCTTGGTGTTAACATCGTCACCTTTCCTATCGTGCCAGCCGAGCTTATCTAGCCAATATCTAGATAGTTCGTCTTTAAAGCGCCTAACATCTTTTTCAGTTTTATCGTCACCGCTCGTTAACACTTGCGCCTGGGACAGTGTTCTAGACATCAATGACCAGACTGCGTCTCTAGGCTCAGAATAAGACTCTTTAACCATCTCTATTATTGGCACTAAGCTATACTCACCACTGCGAGCTAGTAGCAGCATGTCATTTATAACTGTAATACGACTAATTGAGCCTATTTTTCTATCGACAAAATCCTTTAATATCTCTTGAAAGACTTTGTCGTTGAGGTAGCGAACGATGTAGTGACCAGAGCCATTAACGTTAAATACCGGAGCTTCCTTGGAAGAGTATTTAATTACACCGTTTCTTTTATCTAGTAGCTTAGGCTTAAGGTCGATACTTGCCAGATACGGTATAGGCCAGAGACTAGTTTTATCTTCGCCGTCCAGTAAATACCTTTGCTGATGAACATCTATTTCGTTCTCGAGATTGTTCACGCTCAGTAAGGGCTGACCAGATTGTTCTACCCACGGCGTCATAAGCTTATCTATATCCATGCCGGATGCTTCTTCCATGGCTTTCCAAAGATCATGCCGGGTAGTGTTGCCATACTTATGTCGATCAAAATAGATTCGTAGAGCTTTCTTAAAGTCCTTCTCGCCCATATATTCATAGAGCATGCTAAGAATTCGTGCACCCTTAGCGTAAACTATGGCCGGATCAAATAGCGACCGAATCTCGTTAGGGTTCTTAACTTTAACCCCAACCGGCTGCACATCCTTATATACGTCTCTATGCGAACAAGCTAGGACTCTATGAGTAGCAAAGTCTTCCCACTGGTGCCACTCCGGATGCAGTGCGTCCGGCGCTATATTCTCCATGAGAGATGCAAAGCTTTCATTAAGCCAAAGGTCATCCCACCATTTCATCGTCACGAGATTGCCAAACCATTGGTGAGATAATTCGTGGGCAATAACTAGGGAAATGGTCTGTTCCGCGGAGACGCTTCTATTAGCCGGGTCAGTTAGTATGTACGACTCTCTAAAGGTTATAAGGCCCCAGTTTTCCATGGCGGCAGCCTCAAAGTCTTGCAGAGCCACCTGGTCTATCTTTTTTAAAGGGAAAGGTGTTGCGAAGTAATCTGTAAAGAACTCCAAAACTTTAACTGCCTCGCTATTTGCGAACTCCAAGTGACTTAAGGGCTGCACAGCACTGGCCCAGCTTCGGACCATTACGCCGTCCTTGCTCTTAGCTTCGACACAGTGCATATCGCCAACAACAAAGGCCAGTAAGTACGTACTCATTTTCGGAGTGGTTTCAAAAACGGTCGTAGTTCGACCTTTAGCCACAGTAGTTTTTTCTGGCAGAGTATTAGATAGAACTTTTTCACCTTTGGGCGCTATAAGCGTTAAATTAAATGTGGCTTTAGCTTCAGGCTCGTCAACGCAGGGGAAAGCCTCTCTAGCGGAGTGACTTTCAAACTGAGTAGCGATGAGAGTTTTCTTCTTGCCTGCGTCCTTATAGAAGCAAGGGTAAATACCATGCATTTGAATGCTAATCTTACCAGAGAATTTAAGACTAATTCTGTAGCCGCCAGGGTAGACATTGTCCTTAGCGTGCACTCTAAGTTCGTCAAAACTTCGATGATGATTTACTCTCTCGACTTCAACTTCCTCATAGCCTGCCTTAGTTAGCTTTTCCAGCTTTACCGTGCCAATTTTAAGTGCTTTCGAGTTGAGCGTAATACGTTTTGATGGTCGCCCGACTTTTTCTCCAACAATTACAACCGACCCAGAAAAAGCCATTTTATCTTTATCTATATCTATTAAAAGATCGTATGAGCTGGGCCTAAACTGCTCATACAATCTACCGCTCTTGTTTGCCATAGCAACAAGTTTAGCACACTAGTAATTGACTCTATCTTCTTGAAAGTGTATACTTACAACTAGTTATCCGGCCGAGCAAGGTCGGATTTTTTAGTTAAAAGAACGTGTTAAAGAACAAGGAAAACGTATATGGATTTAGACATGAAACAACTAGCAGTAGCCATAAGGTCTATTGCTGAAGAGAAGAATTTACCAGAGGAATCAGTCAAAGAGGTTGTTGAACAAGCTCTAGCTGCTGCCTACCGTAGAGACTACGGCGAAAGAGAACAAGACATCCGGGTCGCTATGAACTTAAACACCGGAGATATTGACGTTTACATCACTAAGGATATCGTCGAAGAAGCCAAGCACCCTAAATATGAGATTAGTTTAGCTGAAGCACAAGTGCGCAAGAAAGATGCCAAAGTCGGTGATCAAATTGAAGTCCACGAAAAAGCCGAGGAATTCGGCCGTGTGGCTGCACAAACCGCCAAACAGGTTATCTTGCAGCGGTTACGTGAAGCCGAGCGAGAAATTGTTATGAGCGAGTATGAGGACAAGATCGGTACCGTTATTAACGCTACTGTTTCAAGAGTTGAAGGCAATATCTGCCGTATCGACTTAGGTAAAGCTCAAGGCATTATGCCTAGAAGCGAACAGATCCAAGGAGAAAGGTACTACCCAGGCCAAAGACTCAAAGTCTTTCTAAAGGACGTGGAGCGTGGCTACCGTGGGCCGCAGCTAGTTGTCTCTCGTGCCAACAAAGAATTTATTGAATGGTTATTCCGTGCCGAAGTCCCAGAAATGGAAAACGGTGCAGTAGAGATTAAGGGCATTGCGCGAGAAGCTGGCGTCAGAAGCAAGATTGCTGTAGCTAGCAACGTACCAGGCGTAGACCCGGTCGGCACCTTTGTTGGTGGTCATGGTACTCGAGTTAATGCCGTTGTTTCAGAAGTTGGCGAACAGGAAAAGATAGACATTATTGTTTGGTCTGACAATCCTATGGAGTACATTACTCAGGCACTTAGTCCAACCAAGGTAAATAAAGTAGTAATTGACGAAAAGAATAAAAAGGCAGCTGTTTACGTAGACGAAGATCAGCTATCTATTGCCATTGGTAAGTCAGGACAAAACGTAAGACTTGCTTCCAAGCTAACTGGTTACGAACTAGACATAGAGAGCGAAAAGGAAAGTAGCAGCGAAAACGAAGGCGAAGAAAAGGCTACTGGAGTTGCCGAGGTTAAGACCAAGGAACTGCCAAAGACACCTAAATTAAAGAAGAAAAACGAACTAGAAAGCTCTCTACTTGAAGCTATAGAAGAACACGGCGAAGAAGTTAAAGACAAGTAAATTGGCACTCTTGACTTGCGAGTGCCAAGTAGATATTATGTATACATAAGCTACTTTTCTTACAGTATTTTCTTAAGTTCAGCTTGTAAACTAATATTACCAAGGGGATAATTAGGATATATGATTCCAGAGTCACCGGATTTTCAAGAATTTTTTAGTCACTTAACTAACAATGCTGCTCAGAGTCTAAAACATGCCGACGCCATAGCTAGGAGCTTTGGTAGCGCTTACATTGGTACCGAGCATCTGCTGCTTGGCGTACTAGCCCAAGAAGACTCCATGGGAGCACGAATTCTGGCTGACACCGGCGTAACTCTAGATAGGGCCAGGCTAGCTCTTAATCTAACTCCTAAGACTCTTGTCGTAAATGTTGGTGCTAAGGGACTAAGCGAAACGGCTAAGCTAACGCTAAGAATGGCATACGACACAGCCCAAGAATACGCCCAAGATTACTGTGGCACCGAGCACATTCTCTATAGCATCCTCAAGCAAAAGAACGCCCGAGCAACAATTTTGCTTCGCGACATGAATGTAAATATAGACAATCTTAATAACGAACTTGAGAGGTTCTTAGATAATCAGCAGTACGACGACTCCACGATGATGGGCGAGTCTCGCGCTCGCACTAAACGAGGCGGCAAGAAGACAGCACTAGATTTCTTTGGCAGCGACTTAACAGAGCAAGCACGGGAAGGCAAGCTTGATCCAGTGGTTGGACGTGACAACCAAATAAAGCGAGTCATTACCATTCTAAATAGACGCACCAAGAACAACCCTGTCCTAATTGGCGAACCAGGCGTTGGTAAGACAGCCATAGTAGAAGGCCTAGCCCAGCGCATTATTACCGAAGACGTACCTGACTCTTTGCTAGGAAAGCGCATTGTTATACTCGATCTAGCCGGCATGATCGCTGGCACTAAGTACCGTGGTGAATTTGAAGACCGACTAAAGAAGGTTATGAACGAGCTAGAAAAAGACAAGAAAACCATTGTCTTTATTGATGAACTTCACTTAATTGTTGGAGCCGGAGCTGCTGAAGGCGCTATGGACGCAGGCAATATCCTAAAGCCAGCTCTAGCAAGAGGCAAGATCCAACTAATTGGCGCAACCACTACTAACGAATACACTAAGCACATCGAAAAAGATGCTGCACTAGAACGTCGCTTCCAGCCTATTCAGGTGCCAGAGACTACGCCAGGTGAGACTCTAGCCATACTAAAAGGCCTACGACCCCACTACGAATCATTTCACGGCGTAAAACTAAGCGATGAAGTACTAGAAGACGCTACTACTTTTGCTAAGCGCTACATTAACGACCGCTACATGCCAGATAAAGCAATTGATCTAGTCGATGAGACTGCCGCCCATTTAAAGGTTGCTAAAGGCAAGACTAGTCCGCAAATTAGAGCTCTGCAAAAAGAGCTTAAACTGACTAACGCACGCAAAGAAGAAGCTCTCGACCGCGAAGACTACGAAACTGCCGCTAGAGCCAAGACTAGAGCTTCTCAAATTAGCGAAGAACTAGACTCTCTGCACGCTAATGTCAATAAGGGCAAGAAACTAACAGTCACTAGCGAGGATGTAGCTGATGTTGTCTCGAGAATCACAGGAGTTCCCGTTAAGAAAGTTATTAGAAGTGAAGCCAAGTACCTGCTTACCCTAGAAAAGACGATTGGTAAATACGTTATTGGACAGCAGGAAGCAGTAACAGCTGTCGCTAAAGCTATTAGACGAAACAGAAGCGGCATTGGTAGCGAAAAACGCCCAATTGGCTCTTTTGTCTTCCTAGGCCCAACAGGAGTAGGTAAAACCGAGCTAGCCCGAGTGTTAGCCAGAGAATTCTTTGGTAGTGACGATGCTCTAGTAAAAATAGACATGAGTGAATTCGGCGAACATCACAACGTATCCCGACTAGTTGGCGCCCCAGCCGGCTACGTAGGCTACGATGACGGCGGACAGTTAACCGACAAGATAAGACGCCAGCCCTACTCGCTGGTACTGTTCGATGAAATAGAGAAAGCTCACCCAGACGTCTTTAATATGATGCTACAAATCCTAGAAGATGGCTGCATCACCGATGCTAAGGGTCGCAAGATAGACTTTACTAACACTATTGTCATCATGACCAGCAACATTGGCGCAGATAAGTTGCAGAAGGAAGCTAATCTAGGCTTTAGTGCGCTATCTAGAGACGACTTAAAAGACCTAACCACCATGCACGAAACCAACAAGACTCAGGTTCAAGACGAACTAAAGAAATTGCTGCGCCCAGAACTACTTAACCGCATAGACAAGGTAGTGGTCTTTAGAGCTCTAACTAAAAAAGATATCTTTAAGATTATTGATCTGCAGATAAACGAGTTAAAACAGCGACTGCAGCGAAAAGGTATTAGCATTGAGCTATCTAACGCTGCCAAGCAATACCTGCTCGAACAAGGTTACGACTCTAAGAACGGCGTTCGCCCACTAAGGCGCCTTATACAAGATACAATTGAAGACCAGCTAAGCTTAAACATTTTAGACGACAAATACTCCAAAGGTGATATTATTCAAGTAGCTACCAAAAAGGGCCAACTTGAATATGCCGTTACCAACGAGTAAACGCTCACACTTTACTACAAAGATACTTGCTAGCTTAATCCTAGTGATCGGTGCCGTTTCCCTTATTTACGTCAACCGCTACTCAATTTTTGACTGGTGGCGACTAAGGAACTATCACACTCCAACTCAGGTACAAGCCCTTATTAACGACGATACCATGACACCACTTGGTGCCACTCTCTTTAAAATTAACTATCCCTCAATAGAAAGCGTCAAGACCTTCACTCTCAATTGCCCCAATAACGACATTGAACAGTCACTGGTCTTAGGTTGTTATCATCCGGTCCAGGAAGGCATTTTTCTTCTAAACGTTAACACCCCAGCTCTTAACGGTGTCATGCAGGTAACGGCAGCACACGAAATGCTACACGCCGCCTACGACCGGCTAAGCGCAAGTCAAAAGACTAATGTAGATAACATGCTTCTAAGTTTTTACAAGCACGACGTACATAGCACTGTAATAATTAACGAAGTAAATATATATAAGAAGACTGAACCGGGAGAAGTCTTAAACGAAATGAACTCAACCTTTGGTACAGAAATAGCCGCTCTTCCCGCAGATCTTAACAAGTACTACTCCCAGTACTTTTATGACCGTCAAAAGATAACGAGCTACGCTGCTAGCTACCAAGGTGCACTACTAACACGACAATCCCAGGTAAATGCAGACGATAACCTACTAACCAGACAAAAAGCCCAGATAGATGCCTTAGAAAATGAGCTAAACGCTCGTCTAGCAAGCATTAACTCCCTCCAGACTCAGCTTAGTGCTCTTAAGTCCAGCGGCAACGTGACGGAATATAACGCTGGCGTACCGGGATATAACGCCCTTGTCTCGGAGTATAACTCTCAAGCTGCCCAACTTCAGACTCAAATTAACCAATATAACGACCTTGTAGCTAGCAGAAACTCGGTGGCCCTAACTGAAAACCAACTATACCAAGCATTAAGCGGTAACCCTCAGCCTATCAAGTAAGTCTAGTGAGAGGTGTTACTGCCGGTTTTGCTGCCAGCAGTATTGCTGCCCGAAGACTGGGGCGCTGCTGGGCCATAAGACATATTCTGTGATTGTGTTGCCGAGTACAGCACACTATCCGTGACTGTTGCAGACAGACTTGCGCTTCCATTACTAGTCGGGGTATATGTGAAAGATATGGTGCTTGGGGAGTTAGTTACATTAGCTGTGTGTATGACCTGTCCTCCAAGCGAGAAGGTGACTGTTCCCGGAAACTGCGGATAGGAGGGGCTAGAC
>Ga0335073_10000644_pt1 | contig 45512 bp, 45 predicted proteins | sample Lox_Sample_22_FD_207093 | JGI IMG/M metagenome (GOLD analysis project Ga0335073, IMG submission 207093) | Soil microbial communities from Loxahatchee National Wildlife Refuge, Florida, United States - Lox_Sample_2.2 | ecosystem: Environmental > Terrestrial > Soil > Wetlands | place: USA...
CCGTCGGGTTATTGTTGAGCGACACGCCATAGGTGAGGGTGCCGCTCCCGGGCAGCGCGATCTCGTCGGCGAAGCGGATGTCGCTGTTGTCGATACCGATCGTACCGCCGTCGTTCGCGTAGGTGAGTTGGAACATGGCGCCGAGGTTCGGCGCGATCTTGCCCGCGTAGAAGAAGCTGAACTGCTGCGGAAAGCCGGCCGTGCCGTTTTGCGCGACGGCCGGCGCGCCGACCGCGGACAGGTCGGGCACCCCGGTCTTCATCTGCGTATAGGAGATCTGCGCCATGATGGACAGCGGCGGGAAGCCCGAGAGCTCGAGCATCTCCTCTTTCTTGCCCGTCACGTCGCGCACCTGCTTGACGTTGGTGAGCGTATAGCCGTTCGCCTTGAAGACGCGGCCGAAGTGCGTCAGTTCGGGAAACACGGTGTGACAGGCCTCGCAGGCCATGCCGGTCTGGCGCGCGAAGCTCGGCACCGCGAGCGCGGCCGGAGCCGTGACCAGCCAGACCGCCGCGCACGCCGCGACGGCGGTGAATCTGCCCAGGAGACGAACCTTTGCGTCTGACATGCGGGCTCCCTTACTGTTCGCGTTGATCCGCAGTTGCCAACGTGAGGCTAACGGGCACCCGCAGCGTCAGGTAGTGAGGGTTGTACTTATGCGGCCGGTAGTAGTTCTTAGGGACCGCGGAGCCGGCGCGCGGGAGCATGCTGGCGCCTGATCCCATGAGCGACGTCACGACGATGCGACCGTATCCGCGCGAGCTCGAGGAGCGCCTCGAGCATCGCGGGCGGCAGCTGCTGCTGCGGCCGATCCGGCCGGAGGACACTTCGCGACACCGCCAGTTCCTCGCGCGCGTGAGCGCGCGGGACCTGTACACGCGCTTCTTCAGCGGCGTGCACGAGGTGCCCGAGCCGGAGCTCGCGCACTTCACGCACATCGACTACGACCGCGAGATGGCCTTCATCGCCGTGGCGGCCGACGGCGCCGGGGCGGGCGACATACTCGGCGTGGCGCGTGCCTGCGCGGATCGGGACCTCCGTACGGCGGAGTTCGCCGTGCTGGTGCGCTCGGATCTGAAGCGCCAGGGGCTCGGAAGAGTGCTGATGGAGAAGCTCATCCGCTACTGCCGCGGGCGCGGTGTCGGCGAGCTGCGCGGCAACGTCCTGATGGAGAACACCGCGATGCTCGGGCTCGCGCATGCGCTCGGCTTCCGCCTGCGCGGGACCGAGCAGAACGTCGGGGAGATCGTGCTCGATCTGCGCGCGGCTCAAACGGCGCGCGACAGCGGCACAGGCCCGGTGGCAGGCGGCGGCGCGCCGAGGTAGCGGTCGAAGCACATGGCGACGTTGCGCAGCAACAGCCGCCCTGCGTCAGTCACCGCGATCTCCGCACCCGCGAGGCTCACCAGTCCGTCAGCCGCGAGCGGCCGCAGGCGCTGCAGCTCGGCGCCAAAGTAGTCGTCGAAGTCGAGGCCGAAGTCGCGGCCGATTGCCGCGGTGTCGACCACGCCCTGGCACATCAGCTGACCGATCACAGCGCCGCGCACCCGGTCATCGAAAGCGAGCGCGAGGCCGCGCCATATGGGCAGCCGCCGCTCGCCGAGCGCTGCCTGCCATGTCCTGAGATCGCGGAAGTTCTGGCTGAAGCTGTCGCCGATGTGACTGATGGCGCTCGCGCCCAGGCCGATGAGATCGCAGTGCGCATGGGTCGTGTAGCCCATGAAATTGCGCTGCAGGCCGCCGGACTCCTGCGCACGCACCAGCTCGTCGTCGGGCAGGGCGAAGTGATCCATGCCGATGTAGCGATAGCCTCCCGCCGACAGCTCCTCGATCGCAAGGCTGAGGAGCTCGAGGCGTGCGGCCGGCCCCGGGAGCGCGGCGGGGTCGATGCGGCGCTGAGCTTTGAAGAGCACGGGCAGGTGCGCATAGCCGTACACCGCCACCCGGTCCGGCCGGGCCGACATCACCGTGCGCAGCGTGCTGCGGAACTTCTCCGGTGTCTGGCGCGGCAGGCCGTAGATCAGGTCGATGTTGATCGAGCGGAAGCCCCGGTCACGACAGGCGTCGATGAGATCGAGCGTCTCCGCGACGGTCTGGATGCGGTTTACTGCGTGCTGCACCTCGGGATCGAAATCCTGCACCCCGAGACTCGCCCGGTTGAAGCCGAGCTGCGCGAGCGTCGCGGCGTAGTCCTCGGGTTCTCCGGGAAGGGCGCGGGGATCGAGCTCGATGGAGAAGTCGCGGTCTGCAGCCTCGCTCAGACGAAATGCACGGCCGAGCCCTTCGAGCAGCCGGGCGAGGGTCTCGCGGCCGAGGAAGTTGGGCGTACCGCCGCCCAGGTGCAGCTGCACCACCTCGCGAGCCGGGTCGAACAGCCTCGCAGCGAGCTCAACCTCGATCAACAGGTCATCCACATAGCGCTCGCCCCGCGAGGTGTCGCGCGTGATCACCCGGTTGCAACCGCAGTAGAAGCAGGGGCTGAAGCAAAAAGGCACGTGCACGTAGAGCGACAGCGGACGGCATAGCGGCGTGTTGCTGCCGCTCGCGTGCCGACGCAGCGCCGCAGCGTCGAAGGTGGTGTTGAACTGCGGCGCGGCGGGGTAAGACGTATAACGCGGCCCGGGGCGATCGTAGCGGCGCAACAGCTCCGGGTCGAAACGAATCGTGGAATTCACCTCATACACCCTTCAAAAGAAACACCGCGGGCGGTAGCCACAGCGCCGCCACCCGCGGTCAAATCGCATTCGCCGGTCCCTACTGGACCTTGATCGTAGTCGGCTTCCTTGCCTCGATCCTGGTCTTGGGAACGTGGACGGTCAGCACTCCGTCCTTCGAGTCGGCGCGAATCGCGGCCTCGTTGACCGCATCCGGGAGCGCAAAGCTGCGCGAAAAGCTGCCATAGAAGCTCTCGACCTTATGGAACTTCTCGTCCTTGTGCTCCAGCTGTTGGGACCGCTGGCCGCTCAGCGTGAGCATCCCGTCGGCCACGGTCACCGTGGCATCCTCTTTCTTCACACCCGGCAGTGACGCGCGGATCAGATACTCATCGTCCGTCTCGCTGATATCGACCGAAGGTGCCCAGTCCGAGCTGGTCTCGAGCGCGCTTCCCGGTACGCGTGGCCAGCGGCCGAACCAGGCGGGAAAGCGACTCACCATATCGTCCATCGTGCTGAAGGGTTCCCAACGAATGAGGCTCATACGTCTCTCCTTTTGCTCTGGACTCAGGTGCGATGTTAGGAACCGGCGACGCACCGCGCCATGCGTAGCTGTGCGTAGCGAGGCTGCGGGCATGGGTACCTGTACGTAGCCCTGCAGGCTTGTGCGCATAGTCCTGCGTCATCTACGTATCGCTTGCCGGCGTGAGGGGGAGTTAGGTTCCGAGCCACGTCGAGGCAACCGTGCATCGACCAGGGGAGATAAAAAATGTCCGTCAGTATTGCTGCACAGCCGCCATTGAGCGGCGTCAAGCCGGGCGCCACCAGTCAGTTGCGCATGGGTTTCATCGTCGCCTGGTTCTTTTGTCTGCTCTTCTATTTCATCCAGTACGCGGTGCGCTCGGCACCGAGCGTGATGCTGCCGGAGCTGACCGCGACGCTGGGGCTGACTACCCTCGGCGTCAGCTCGCTGCTGGGACTTTATTACTACACCTATTCGACCTTTGCGATCGTCGCCGGGGCATCGCTCGACCGCTGGGGCGCGAAGTACACCATTCCCTTCGGGGTGTTCGCGCTGGCGATCGGCATCGCGATGTTCGGCCTGGGGATCAGCTGGGCGGCGCACGTGGGCAGGCTGCTGCAGGGAGCGGGCGCTGCCTTTGCGTTTGTCGGCGCGGTGTACCTGGCGGCACACGGTTTTCCTGCCAAGTATCTGGCGACGGCCGTGGGCTTCACGCAGTGCGTCGGCATGCTCGGAGGCTCGGCCGGACAGTTCGCCGTCGCTCCTCTGGTGCACGGGCCCATCAGCTGGCAGCAATTCTGGCTGTACACGGGCGTCATCACTCTGGTCGTCGGTGTACTGATGCTGATCCAGACACCGCGGCGCGAGGAAGCCAAGGCGCAGGGCGCTGTATGGACCATGTTTGCGCCCTACAAGACCGTGCTGAGCAACCCGCAGTCCTACCTGTGCGGGCTGTGCGCGGGACTGCTGTTCCTCCCGACCACGGTCGGCGGCATGATCTTCGGCGTCTCGTTCCTGCGCCAGGGCTGGCACCTCGGCTACAGCGAGGCGGTCAATCGCGCTTCGATGGTGCCGCTCGGCTGGGTGATCGGCGCGCCGCTCCTCGGCTATATCGCCGACCACTTCGGCCGCCGCAAGCCCGTGCTGTTCGCCGGTGTAGTGGTGATGCTGGCCTCGGCGCTCGCGATTCTTTATCTGCCCTCGAATACGGCACCGCCCTATCTGCTGGGTTTTCTGCTCGGCTTCGGTTCCGGAGCGGCCATGATTCCGTATTCGATCATCAAGGAAGTGAATCCCGATAACGTCAAAGGCAGTGCCACCGGTGCCATCAACTTCCTGGTGTTCGTCATGAGTGCCTTCGCGGCGCCGTTCTACGGCTGGCTGCTGCAGAGACTTTCCGGGGGCGCGCCGCTCACGCTGCCGGTGTTCCAGCAGGGTGGAGCGGGCCTGATCATCGGCGTGGTCATTGCGCTGGTGCTCGCCTGGTTCATCCGCGAGACCGGCTGGGCCGCAAAGCGCGCCTGAGGAGACACTATGGAACGCGAAATGATGCACCGGCTGCTGCGCGACATGATGCTGTCGCGGGTCTTCGAGGAGCGCGCCGCCGAGGAATACCAGAAGGGCAACATCGTCGGCTTCCTGCACCTCTATCCGGGTGAGGAGGCGGTTGCCGCCGGCGTGATCAACGCCGCGGGCCCCGCGGACTACATCGTGAGCACTTACCGCGAGCACGCCCACGCCCTGGTGCGCGGGGTGCCGGCACGGGCCGTGATGGCGGAGCTCTTCGGGCGCGCTACCGGGATGTCAGGCGGCATGGGCGGCTCGATGCACATGTTCGATCGCGAGCGCCGCTTCATGGGCGGCTATGGGATCGTGGGCGAGACCTTTCCGATCGCGATCGGGATCGGCTACGCGATCAGCTTGCGCGCCCTCCCCGAGGCGGTGATCTGCTTCTTTGGCGACGGCGCGGTCAATCAGGGGACCTTTCACGAGTCGCTCAACATGGCCTCCCTGTGGCGACTGCCGGTGCTGTTCGTCTGCGAGAACAACCACTATGCGATCGGCACGGATATTCATCGCCACTCGGCCGTGGCAGAAGTGTATAAGCGCGCCGCCGCCTATAACATCCCGGCGGAGAAGATCGACGGTATGGACGTGGTCAAGGTGTTCGACGCGACCCGCCATGCGCTGGATCGGGTACGCCGCGCCGGCGGTCCGCAGCTCCTCGAGCTCGAGACTTATCGCTACCGCGGGCATTCCATGGCCGACCCCGGCGCCTATCGCCCGGCGGTCGAGGTCAAGGCCTATCAGGGCATTGATCCGCTGACCATCGGCGCGCGCGAGATCGAGTACCGGTATCCGACCGCGGCGGAGCTCGCCGAGGTCGGCCCCGACAACATTGGCCGGCTCACCGAGCACATGATCTCTGCCGGCCACCTCGAGGAGGTTGAGATCGCGCAGCTGCGCAAGGAAGTCGAGGCGGTGGTCGAGGATGCGGTGCAGTTCTCGCTCGCAAGCGCACAGCCGACGATGGACGATGCCTGGCGGCACCTCAACTGCAACCGTCGCCACGAACAGCTGCTGCCGGCTTAAGGAGTCGTTTTATGACACAGGAACTGCTCTATTGGCAGGCGCTCAACCGGGCCCTGGACATCGAGATGGCGGCCGACGAGTCGGTATTCGTGCTCGGCGAGGACGTCGGTCTCTACGGCGGCAGCTATCGGGTAACTGAAGGCCTGTACGCCAAGTACGGCGAGGCGCGGGTGCGCGACACGCCGATTTCCGAGAACAGCTTCACCGGGCTCGGGGTCGGCGCGGCGCTGGTCGGAATGCGACCGGTGGTCGAGATCATGACGATCAATTTCGCCATGCTGGCGCTCGATTCGATCGTCAACGGCGCGGCCAAGATCCCCTTCATGTCGGGCGGGCAGTTTCCGATGCCGCTGGTGATCCGGGTTCCCGGCGGCGTGGCGCGCCAGCTTGCCGCCCAACATGCGCAGCGCCTCGAATCGATGTTCATGAACGTCCCGGGGCTGCGCGTCGCGGTGCCATCCACGCCGCAGGACGCCTACTGGCAGCTGCGCCAGGCGATCGCCTCGGATGAGCCCGTGGTGCTGCTCGAGCATGAGGTGCTGTATTTCACCAAAGGGCCAGTGGACACCATGGCGGAAGCACCACCGATGCACCAGGCCCTGGTTCGCCGTGCCGGCAAGGATGTCACTCTGATCGGCTATTCGCGCACGGCGCTCCTGGCACAGGAAGCGGCCGCCGAGCTCGCGAAGGAGGGCATCGAGGCGGAGGTGATCGATCTGCGGAGCCTCAACCCCATCGACTGGAAGACCTTGAGCGAATCGGTCAACAAGACTCATCGGGCGCTCGTGATCGAGGAAGACTGCCGGCATGCCGGCGCCGGTGCCGAGATCGCCGCCAATCTCGCGGAGCGCTGCTTCTACTCGCTCGATGCGCCGGTCCAGCGCGTCGCGGGCCTCGACATTCCGACGCCTTACAATGGCGCGCTCGAGGCGGCCAGCATCCCGCGCGTGGTGGATATCGTCGCGACGGCGCGTACGTTGCTCGGTCCAAAGGAGAAAGCAGCCGCATGAAGCATCCGCTCACCATGCCCGCGCTCTCGGACACCATGAGCAACGGCCGGCTGGTGAAATGGCTCAAGGCGGCGGGAGATCCGGTCAGGCACGGGGAGGCGATCGCGGAGGTCGAAACCGACAAGGCGATCATGGATGTCGAAGCCTTTCACGAAGGCTTCCTGAGCGGTCCCCTGGCGGCCGTCGATACCCAGCTGCCGGTCGGGCAAGTCATTGGCTACACCGTGGACACGCGCGAGGAAGCCACCAACGGCGCGGGCCTCGCGACCCCGGAGGAGGCCGTCGCCGCGCCGCAGACATCCACGACCGCGCCGCCGCCGGCAGCGGAGGCCCCCGCCGCGGCGGCTCCCGAGGCGGGGTCGGCGGGCGTGCGGCCGGCGGCGCCATCCGCTGCGCGGGCCTCGCCCTATGCACGGCGGCTGGCGCAGCAGCTGGGAGTGGACTTGAGTAAGCCGGAGCCGGGCGATACGCCGCTGCGCGCGGCCGATGTGGCCGCGGCGGCGCGGCACCGGGCGGCGCCGGATCTCGGGATGGGGCCGGCTTACCGGATCGAGCCGAATACACCATTCCGCGAGGCCACCGCACGGGCCATGATCGCCAGCGCCGGAACGCCGACCTTCCGCGTGACCGCTGCGCTGGCGCTCGGCGCCCTGATCGCCAAGGCCAGGGCGAGTGGGCGCTCGCTGAGCGTACTGCTGGCGCGCGCCTGTGCGCTCAGCATCGCCGAGCAGCCGTTGTTCAATGCGGTGTATACGCCTGACGGCATCGCCCGGCGCGAGCGCATCGACATCGGGATCGCGGTGGACTCGCCCGAAGGTCTCATCACGCCGGTTCTGCGCGATGTCGCGGGGCGCTCGCCGCTGGCACTGCTCGGTGACTGGCGTGTACTGCTCGAGAAGGCGCGCACGCGGCGGCTGGCGCCTGCCGAGTACAGCGGCGCAACCTTCTATCTCTCGGATCTGGGCGTATTTCCCTGCGTATACAGTTTCGACTCGATCGTTCCACAGGGCGCGGCCGCATTGCTCTCGGTGGCCGCTGTGCAGGGCGAGAAGGCGCTGTGCACGCTCAACTGCGACCATCGCGTGGTCTTCGGAGGCGATGCGGCGCGCTTCCTCGAGACGCTCGAGCGGCACATCACCGTGCTGGCGGCGTCGGACGGCTAGCGCGGCGGGCGAGCAGCACGGCGATCGCGCAGGACCCGAGGCGCGAGAGGCTCTTGTCGGCGCGGCTCGTGAGCATGACCGGTACGCGTGCTCCGAGTACGATGCCGGCGATGTGCGCGCCGGCGAGGTATTCGAGCTGCTTGGCCAGCATATTGCCGGCTTCGAGATCCGGGACAATGAAGATGTCGGCCCTTCCTGCGACCTTCGAACGGATCCCCTTGGCGCGGGCGGCCTCGAGCGAGACCGCGTTGTCGAAGGCCAGCGGCCCGTCGAGCACCCCGCCGGTAATCTGGCCGCGCTCAGCCATCTTGCAGAGCACGGCGGCATCGAGAGTCGATCTGATCCGTGGGGACACGGTCTCGATGGCAGACAGCAGCGCCACCCGTGGCTGCTTCACTCCCAGGGCGTGCGCGAGGTCGATCGCGTTCTGGACGATGTCGACCTTCTCCTCGAGCGTGGGATAGATGTTCACGGCAGCATCGCTGACCAGCAGCGGGCGCGGATAGCCCGGAGCATCGATCACGAACACGTGACTCATGCGCCGTGCAGTTCGCAGCCGCGGCTCGGCAACGATCGCGCCCATGAACTCATCCGTATGGAGGCTGCCTTTCATGAGCGCCTCCACCTTGCGCTCCGCCGCGAGCGCCGCGGCCGCCGCGGCCGCGGCATGGCTGTGCTCCGTCCATAGGCATTCGTATGCGTCCGGGTTCACCGCTGCCTGGCGGGCCGCTGCGCGGATCTTTGCTTCCGGCCCGACGAGCACCGGGACGATCAGCCCGGCTTTCGCGGCCTCGATCGCGCCCCCGAGTGCGATGGCGTCCACGGGGTGTACTACCGCGGTGCGCAGCGGTGCGAATCCGCGCGCCCGCCGCAGCAGGCGCAGGTAGTGGTGTGCCAGGGCGCGGCGCGCCGCTACGGTCAGGGTGCGCGGCCTCTTGAAAGCGGGATCCGTCACACGCATGGTAAGCAAGAGTCCAGTATCATTGGCCCATTATGTCCAGGCACCTTAGATACAAGAGCCTCGCTCCGCAACCGGGGCGGCGCGGCTTTCTCAAGGCACTGGGTGCTGTGTGCGGTAGCCTGGGATCCCTGGCTGCCGTGCCGGCGCTGGCTGCCGACCGCGGCTCGCGCTGCGTCAGCTTCGTGCACACGCACACCGGGGAGACCCTGCGTGCCGCCTACTTTACCGACGGCAGCTATCAGGCGGACTGCCTGGCCCGGGTCGATCACCTGCTGCGCGATTTCCGCACCGGTGATGTCCATCCGATCGATCCCGCATTGCTCGATATCCTCTTCGACCTGCAGGTGCGCGCCGACCGCGACGAGCCCTTCCAGGTGATCTGCGGCTACCGCTCGCCCGCGACCAATGCGATGCTGCACCGGCGCTCCGAGGGCGTGGCGGTGCACAGCATGCACCTCGAGGGCCGGGCCATCGACATCCGCCTCGGCGGCTTTTCCACCGGCGCGCTCGCTTCCCATGCGCGGGCGCTCGGGCGCGGCGGCGTGGGTTACTACCCGCAGAGCGATTTCGTGCACGTCGACACCGGGCGCGTCCGCTCCTGGTGATCTCAGGGCCGCCGCGCGACCGGCGCGAGTCCCAGCAGCGCTTCGAGCCGGCGATCCTGCCCGTAGATATCCTCGAAAAAGTGTACCGCCCCGTCCTCGGTGGCGACCGCCGTGCCGTAGAGGATGAGCACGTGCACGGGCTGCGCCAGGCTCACGTGGAAGGTGGCATCGCCATTCATCGCCGCACGGATCTTCTCCGGCGTCCAATCGCCCGCGGTGCCGCGCAGCACCGCGGCGGCCAGCGCCACCGGATCGCTCACCCGGATACATCCGTGACTGAAGGCACGCCGCGGCTCATCGAACAGCCGCTGCGCCGGCGTTGAATGCAGGTACACGTCGTAGCGATTCGGCAGCACGAACTTGATGAGCCCGAGCGCGTTGTCCGGGCCGGGGCGTTGCCGCAGGCGCAGCCGCCCGGCGGCGAGCGCCTGCAGGTTGCCGGGAGTGGCACCGAGCGAGGCCGCGGATGCGGAGGCGCCTGGGTCCACCAGCTCCATGTCGTGCGTATCCAGGTAGCGGGGATCGCGGTGCAGCTGCGCGAGCAGCTCGCGCCGCACGATGCTGGGTGGAACGTCCCAGTAGGGGCGGAAGAGCACTGCCGTCATGTCGGCCGTGAATACCGGCGTGTGCAGCTGCGGGTATTGGCGGCCGACGATCACGTTCATGCGCAGCATGTCGGCCTCTTCATCAATCGCCGAGCGGATGAGAAACAGGCGAAACTCCGGGATGTTGACGATGAGTGTCGGCGGTCGCAGCGGCGGCACCCAGCGCCAGCGCTCGAGCGTCAACTCGATCTGCCGGACGCGTTGCGCGAACGGGACTCCGAGAGCGGCGAGCGTGCTGCCGCCGAGCGCGCCGTCCTCCGCCAGGCCGTGCAGGTACTGGAACCGTTTCAGCCCCGCCACCAGGTCATCGTCGAGCACCGGCTCGGTGCGCGCGGCCTGCCGCGGCGAGAGGTCACCGACCGCCGCGAGGCGCGCGCGTAACTGCACAGCGCCCGCGTAATACTGCCCCGGCTTGACCGAGCGGCGCGGCGGCGGCGGAAGGGTGGGCAGCTGCGGCGCCGCCGCGAGCTCGCGATAGCGGGCCAGCGACTGTCGCAGCAGCCGGTAGTGCAGATAGCTGGGCTCGACTGCCGAGAGCACCGCGGCGGTGTCGTTGCGCGTGGCGAGCTGTCCGACGACCGCCGCCAGGTCGAATCCCTCCGCCCGGGCAGGCATGTCGAAGCCGGCGGTGCGCGGATCGATGCGCCCGAAGTGCAGATCCTGCACCAGCGTCAGCGCGGCGCTCGTCAGCTCCCGGTCGAAGCGCGACCAGTCGGCAGGCGGTGCCTCGCGATTGGCGGAAAGGACGGCGAGCCGCGCAGCCAGCTGCGGGGCTCCATAGTCGGCGGCCGAGAGCCCGTAGACGGACACGGACTGCAGTGCCTCGAGGAGCGCGTGCGCCTGCGGAGTCGCTGCGCCGGACCGGCTCCACAGGAGAGCGGGCGCACTCCCGGTGTAAAGCGCCTCAAGGGCATGCCGGATTGCGGGACTCGCGGCTCGGGTCGGCGCCGCAGACGGCTGCGGCATGGCCCGCTCGGCGGCCTGGCCGATCGCCGTTCCCGTGAGCGCGCACGCCACCAACGTCCGCGCGAGCATGCGCAGCATCCGGCCTCCGCAAGTGTTCCCGCCGGGGAGAGTGCCGCCAGGGGCAGGTCATTGAAATGGGTAGTGCTCCTGCCGGCCTAGGTACTTGTCCCGAGGTGGGACCGTATTCGGGCTCATGATGCGCTGCTGCGGATGGGGCACGCTGGCTGCCCTTGGCGCGGAGGCGATCATGCGGGAAATTCGGCGGATTCTGGTGGCGGTCAAGGATCCCGGAGCGCGTTCGCTTCCCGCCGTAGCCAAGGCGACGCAGCTGGCCCGGAGCCTCGGAGCGCAGCTCGAGCTCTTTCATGCCATCGACTCCCCGCACTACGTCGACATGCTCGGCATGACCGCGGATCGCACCCGACAGATGGAATGCGACGAGACGGGTGAGTACCTGCAGCGCCTCGAGCGCCTCGCGGCGCGCGCCCGGCTGCACACTGCGCGGGTGAGCGTGGCGGTGGAATTGGACTATCCGGCTTACGAGGCGATCGTGCGCCGCGCCCTCAAGACCGGCGCCGACCTCATCATCGCCGAGTGCCACGCGGGCGCGCGGGTCGCCCCCGGATTACTGCGCCTCGCGGACTGGGAGCTGCTGCGCCTGAGCGCGGTGCCGGTGCTGCTGGTCAAGCGCACCCGGCCGTATCACCATCCGACCGTGGTGATGGCCCTGGACCCGAGCCATGCCTTCGCCAAGCCCGCGAAGCTCGACGCAGAGATCGTGCGGGTGGGCAGCGCGGTCTCGGCGGGCCTGCGCGGCAAGCTGCACGCCGTGCATGCCTTTGCCACGGCGCCGACCGGTTCGCGGGTGCAGACGGCCGCCGCGGCCGGGGCGCGGGCGGGCCTCGATCAGGCGCTGCGGACCACGGGCATTGCGCCGGGCTGCCGGCACCTGGTGCCTGGAGATCCGACCCTCGCGGTCCGGGACACGGCGCGGCGCCTGGCCGCCGACATCGTGGTCGTGGGGGCGGTGTCGCGCTCGGGGCTCAAGCGCGCGTTCATCGGCAACACCGCGGAGCGGCTGCTCGATTGCCTGCCCTGCGATCTGCTGATCGTGAAGCCTGAAGGGTTCCGCAGCTCCGTTGCGCGCAGTGCGCGCGGTGCCCGGCTGCTGGCGGTCGAGCCCCTCGGCTGAGCCTTTTTTGGCTATGCTATGCGCCGGCGTCTCAACCGGGCGCTCCGGCGGCTGGCACTATAAGCATTCTCCATGCTGAATCTTCCGGCGGAACTCGCGCGCACGGTACTCGACGCCGCGCCCGATGCGCTCATCGTGATCGATGCGGGCGGAGTGATCCGCTTTGCCAACCGCCAGGCGTCGGTGCTTTTTGGCTACGGTCACGACGATCTGGTCGGCCACTCCATGGAGCAGCTGCTGCCGGAGCGGTTCCGGATCCGCCACGGTGCCTACCGCCAGGGCTACTTCGCGGCGCCGCGGCTGCGGCCCATGGGGGTCGGACTGCCGCTCTTCGCGCGGCGCAGCGACGGCAGCGAGTTTCCGGTGGAGATCAGTCTGAGCCCCATCGAGGGGTCGGACCGGGCGCTGGTCGCCGCCGCGATCCGCGACGTGACCGAGCGCAAGCGCGCGGAGGCGGAGCTCGGGGCGGCGCGCGAGGCCGCCGAGCGGGCGCGCGAAGGCGCCGACCACCTGCGCGAGGTCGCGGACGAGTCTCGCCGCAGCGCCGATCGTGCCAACCAGGCCAAGAGCCGTTTTCTCGCCACGGCGAGTCACGATCTGCGCCAGCCCCTGCAGACGCTCGCGCTGCTCAACGGCGCCTTGCGGCGCATGGTGACCAGCCCGGACGCGGCGGAGGTCCTGGCGCAGCAGGATCACGCCGTCACCACCATGTCGCGGCTGCTCAACGCGCTGCTCGACATCAGCAAGCTCGAATCCGGAGCCGTGAAGCCCGAGCCGCGCGATTTCCGCATCGCCACAGTGCTCGAAGCCGTGCGCCGCGAGTTTGCCCCGATTGCCGCGAGCAAGGGACTGGAGCTGCGGATCGAGGCGGCGGAGGATTGCGTGCGCAGCGACCCCGCGCTTGTCGAGCAGATATTGAGGAACCTGGTCTCCAATGCCGTCAAGTACACGCGCGAGGGCCGGGTTATCGTGCGCTGCCGCCGGGAGGGCGCGGCGCTGCGCATCGAGGTGCTGGACACCGGCGTCGGCATTCCAGGCGCGCAGCTCGCCTACATCTACGACGAGTTCTACCAGGTCGGAGTGCCGGCCAACAGCTCGCGGGAGGGCTACGGGCTCGGGCTGAGCATCGTGCAGCGGCTGGTGAAGCTCCTCGACGTGCGCCTGGAGGCGACGTCAGAGGTCGGCAAGGGCTCGGTGTTCGCGCTGCTCCTGCCGCTCGCGCAGTCTACGGTCGGCGGCCTCGAGTCACAGGAGCCGAGCGCCCGGCTCTCTGCGGAGCCGGCGGCAACCGGCGTTGACGTCCTGCTGGTGGAGGACGACGCCAGCGTTCGCGATGCGACCAGTATGCTGCTGCGCGTCGAGGGCTATCGCGTGACCGCCGTCGCCTCGCTTGCCGACGCCGTGCGGGCGACGACCGCGAAGGCTCCCGATCTGCTGGTAACCGATTATCATCTCGCAGGCGGCGAGCTCGGTACGGAGGTCATCGCGGCACTGCGCGAGCGCGTGGGCCCGGATCTCAAGATTATCCTGCTGACGGGAGACACCTCCGCGGTAATCAAGGGGATGCGCTCAGATCCCAACCTGCGGATCTTGAGCAAACCCGTCGACGCGGAGGAGCTGCTGCGGCTGATGAATGCGCTGCTGACGGACTGAGGACCGAAGCCCCGCCCCGCGCCGCCGCAAACCCGTCTCAGCCCGAGCGCTGCGCGCCTTGCGACTCCAGGTCCAGCACCATGCGCACCAGCTGCGCGAGCGAGGCGGCGCCGCTCTTTTCCATGACGCGCGCGCGGTGAATCTCCACCGTGCGCTGGCTGACGCCGAGCTCCGCGGCCATCACCTTGTTGGGCTTGCCGCGGGTCATCAGCGCCAGCACCTCGCGCTCGCGCGGCGTGAGTGAGTCGAGGCGCTCGCGGATCTTGGCGTGTTGCTCGAGCGAGGCGCGGTTGCGCGCGTCGCGCTCGAGGGCCCTCTGGATCCGATCGATGAGATCCTGATCGCGGAAGGGCTTTTGCAGGAAATCGAACGCGCCCTGCTGCATCGCTTCGACCGCCATGGCGATGTCGCCGTGGCCGGTGATGAAGATGACCGGGATGACGGCGCCCCGCAGGTTCAGCTGCTGCTGCAGCTCAAGCCCGCTCATGCCGGGCATGCGCACGTCGAGCACCAGGCACCCCGGCTGGCTCGGCTTGTAGGTCTCGAGAAACTCGCCCGCCGAGGCGAGGGGGCGCGTCGCGAGACCGACGGATTTCAGCAGGAAACGCAGGGAATTACGGACGCCTTCGTCGTCGTCCACGACGAAGACCGTGGGTGCCTGTTGCTGCATGTCACTCGTGGGATTGCGTCGGTAATACGATATAAAAGCATGCCCCGGACGGCGTGTTGGCCCGATAGCCTACGGTACCGCCGTGGGCGCGCGCTATGGTACTGCTGATCGCGAGCCCGAGCCCAGTACCGTTCTCCTTGGTGGAGAAGAAGGGGTCGAACACCTGCTTGCTCACCTCCGGCGAGAGGCCTGGACCGTTGTCGCATACGGCGAGCTGCACCCCCTGTCCATCGGCTGCGGAGGTCGTGATTGCGATCCTGGGATGGGCCACGGGCTGGGCCGTGAGCGCCTCGAGGCTGTTGCGCAGAAAGCTGAGGACCACCTGCTGAATCTGCCCGGCATCGGCGGCGACCTCGGGCAGTCCCGGGGACAGATCGAGCGTCAGCTCGACGCCGTGCAGCGTGGCATCCGTCCGCATCAGCTCCTGAAGCTCCTCGACGAGCGCGTTCACCTCGACCGGCACGTGCTCCTGGCGGCCGCGGGCAAGTGCGCGCAGCCGGCGGATGATGTCCGCGGCGCGGGTCGTCTGCGCTGCGATCTGACGCAGCGCCTCGCGCAGCTCGTTCGGATCGGCGCCCGGGCGGGCGAGCAACCGCTCGCAGGCATGCGCGTAGTTGGCGATCGCCGTCAGGGGCTGATTGAGCTCATGGGCGACTCCGGCAGCCATCTCGCCGATGGTGGCCATCCGCGACACGTTCAGCAGCCGACCCTGCAGCGTCGCGGCCGGGTCGTACCCGGGCACCGTCGCGCTACCGGTCGTTTTCGGCTTCATGCAACATTCTCTTACAGCTGACCCCGGGAGCGAGAATCCATGATCGGACGGCCTGCGTCTGTACGTATCTTTCTTTACAGGCCCGGCCGCGAGGCAGGCGGCGCCCCGCCCCCCTGCGTCCACCAGCCGCCGCCGAGCGCCACGTAGAGGGCCACCGTGTCCTGGTAGCGAACGGCAACCGTCTGCAGCTCGTTGATCAGGGCCTGGTGATAGAGGGCGTCGGCGCTCAGCACATCGAGGTAGGTGTCGAGACCGGCCTCATAATTTGCCTGCACCAGATGCAGGGCCTCCCGGGCGCTGGCGAGCGCCTCATCCTGGGCGCGCAGCGCCGCGGCATCGTGCTCGAGGGCGCGCAGCGTGTCGGCGACCTGCGCGAAGGCGCCGAGCACTACCTGCCGGTACAGCGCCGCAGCCTGATGGTACTGCTCGAGCGCGGCCTTGCGCCGGAACCACAGCGTCCCGCCTTCGAACAAGGGCTGCGTCAAGCCTGCACCGGCTTCCCACGCCCGTCCGTTGGCCGCCATGAGCTGACCCGTGCTGGTGCTGTTGGCACTGTAGCTGCCCGTGAGGGTCAGGCTCGGCAGCAGCGCCGCGGTCGCGACCCCGACATTGGCGCTCGCCCCGTGTGCGGTCGCTTCGGCGATGAGGACATCCGGACGCTGCCGCACCAGCTCGGAAGGCAGGCTCACCGGCAGCTCCGCGGGCAACGTGAGCTCGTCGAGACCGATGTCCGGGGCACTCCATTCGGCCGGAACGTGTCCGACCAGCGTGGCGAGCAGGTCGTTGCTCTGCGACAGCCGCTGCTCGAGCTGCGGCACGGAGGCTTCGGTGCTGGCGAGCTGACTCCTGAGAGCCAGGACGTTGGCATAGGGCGCCGTTCCGGCGCTCACCTGCACCCCGGCCAGCTGCACCTGCTGGCGCTGCATTGCGATCAGCTGCTGCGTCGCATCGATCTCGGCCTGATAGGCGGCGCGGGCGATCACCGTGTTGACGATATTGGAGATCAGGGTGAGGTAGGCGGCCTGCTCGGTGGCACGCTCGAGATCGACCTGCGCGTGCAGGCCCTCGACCATACGTCGCTCGCCGCCGAAGACATCGAGGGCGTAGCTGACCGATGCCGACAGCGTAAACAGGTTGAAGATGCTCGAGGTCGCGCCCGAGCCGAACTTGAGCGGCGAGAAGCGCTGGCGGGTCGCTGCGGCGTCCGCTTCCGCCTGGGGATAAAAGATGCCGTAACCGCTGCGCAGGTTGTCCTCGCTCTGGCGGAGGCTGGCCTGCGCCGCAGCGAGACCGGGGTTGCCTTTGAGCGCCTCGGCGACGACCGCATCGAGCGGCTCGCAGCCGAACAGGCGCCACCAGTCTGCCGCCACCTGCGCGCCGGGGGTGAAGCGCTGCGCGGCGCCATGGGCCGTCACGGTCGCGGCGGGGTCGGTGCCGGAGACGTAGTGGTCGACCGGCGGCGCCGCGGGGCGCTCGAAATCCGGTCCGACCGCACAGCCGCCGAGCAGCACCCCGAGCAGCAGGGCTGCGCCGCCTCGCGCCGGCAACCGCTGCCGCAGCCTATCGGGCGCCCACATAGACATCGACCAGCTGCCCGGGATAGAGATTGAGATCCTTCGGCTTCTCGAAGCGGAACACGATGGGCAGCACGCGCAGGTCCACCCGCTCCGTGCGCTCGTCCGACAGCTCGATCTTCGGCGACACGTAGGGCTGGATTCTCACGAAGGTGAGCGGCAGGTGGACGTTGGTGCCGCGCACGAACATCTGCGCCTCAATCTTCTCGGGCGGCGGCAGCTCGTGCACCAGGATCTCGTCGATGTAGGCGCGCACCTGCAGGTGGCTCTGCGGCAAGCCCATGACGATGAGCGGGCCGAAGCCCTGCGTATAGGTGTCATAGGCGCCCTGGGGGGATACGTAGCTGCCGACGCTGGAGTTCACCGCCATCACCACGCCGTCGGCCGGCGCGCGGATCGTGTACTTCGCGAGCAGCGCCGCCGCCGACTGGGACGCCTTCGCGAGCGCCGTGTAGGTGCGCTCGGCATTCTGCAGGTCGTAAACCCAGGCGCCGGCCCGGGTGAGCTCGTACTGCCGCTCGACCACCTTCAGGTTGGTGGCGGCGATCTTCTCCGCATTGCGCGCGTTGTCGAGCGCATCGGCGCTGATCGACTTCGGGTCGATGTCGAAGGAGCGCTGCTGCTTGTCGAGCTGGTCACGGGCGTTCTTGAGGGTCGCCTGGGCGTTCTCCACCTGTGCCGCCGACACCGCGAGCGTCTCGCGCCGCGGCTGTGCGTGCAGCTCGCGCAGCAGGGCGTGGGCGGCCTCTGCCTGTGCCTGCAGCTGCTCGGCGGTCGCCCGCTGCACCGAATCGTCGACCGTGACCAGCGCATCGCCCTGATGGACCTGCTGGCCCTCCGTCACCAGGATGCGCGTGATGGGCGCGGCGACTTCCGGATAGATGTTGATGTTCGCGCCGTGCGCCTGATCGCTCTCGACGATGCCGTTGGAGTAGATGCCGTGGGCGTACGGATTGGCCGCGGGGGTGAACACCGGCGGCTGCGCCTCAGGCTGCCGGCTGAAGAGTATTGCGCTGACGACGGCCAGCAGCAGCCCGGCACCCGCGGCGATGAAGATGATCTTATTGCGCATCCAGCTGACTCCTGTCGACCGCGGTGACCCTGCCGTCCTCCATGCGCATGATGCGATCGGCGAATTCGTAGATGCGCGCATCGTGCGTGACGATGACGATGCAGCGCTGCTCCGTGAGCAGCTGCTCGCGCACGAAGTGCACGATGTTGCGGCCGGTATCGCCGTCGAGCGAGGCGGTCGGCTCGTCGAAAATGAGGATGTCCGGGCGGCTGACGATGGCGCGCGCGATGGCGACGCGCTGCTGCTCGCCGCCGCTCAGCTTGACCGGCGGCAGCTGGGCGCGGCTCGCGAGGCCCACGATCTCGAGGTTGTGCTCGGCTTCCTTTACCGCGGCATCCCATTCGCGATGCTGCAGAATGAGCGGAATGGCGACGTTCTCGGCGGTGGTGAGGCGCGGAAACAGGTGGTAGTCCTGGAATACGAAGCCGATGCGCCTGAGGCGGAATTCCGCGAGCGCATCGCTCGACATACTCCAGATATCGGCGTCCTCGATCTTCACGGTGCCCGAATTCGGCCGCAGGATGCCCGAGATCATGCTGAGCATGGTGGTCTTGCCGCTGCCGGATGGGCCGACGACGTAGAGCATCTCGCCGAAACTGGCCTCGAAGCTCACGTCCTTCACCGCATGGGTGCGCACCGGCTCCTGGCCGAACCACTTGTTGATGCCGATGGCCTGGATGGCGGTTTTGGGCACGGCTAGCCCCTGAAGATGTCGAAGGGCTCGATGCGCAGCACTTTGCGCACGCCGACGTAGCTGGAGATCGCGGCGATGATCACCACCATCACGAAGGCCATGGCGAGGTTGCCGAAGGTGATCATGGCGGCGTAATCGGGCAGGTGTGAGCGCGCGATCCAGATGAGCGCCGCGCACAGTCCGACGCCGAGGCCGTAGCCGGTGAGTGCGACGAAGGTCGCCTGGAAGAGGATCATCTCGATGAGCTCGCGGCCCTTGGCGCCGATCGCCTTCAGCGCGCCGAACTTCTCGAGGTTCTCCAGGATGAACGTATAGAAGGTCTGTCCCGAGATCGACAGTCCGACGACGAAGCTGATGAGCGTCATCAGCATCATGTTGGTGCCGATACCGGTCTTGTACATGTAGAAGTCGGAGATCTTCTGGACGAACTCATCGCGTGTCAGAGCGAGGTAGCCGCGGGCGGCGATCCGCGCCTTGATCGCGGGCACGTCGGCTGGGCTCTTGGGCTCGATGAGCAGATACGAGATCGTAAAGCGCGTATTGGGGATGTACTGCAGCGCACGGCTGTAGGTGGTGTAGAGAGTCGGCACCCCGAAGAGGGCGCTGGAGGCGACTCGCGCGATGCCGACGATCACGCCGCGGTGGTCGTTGAGCTCGAACTCGGTGCCGATGCCGGGATTCTCGAGCTTGTAGAATTCCGCATCCTTGATGGCGATGAAGGCGTTTTCCGCGAAGATGTTCTCGATATCGCCGGCGAGCATCTGCGGCCGGCCGAAGAGACTCGTGTCGTCGAGGCCGATGACGTTGGCGGCCTGGTAGGTGCCGTCGCGGAGCTTCAGCAGCGCCGCGCCCGAGTAGAGCGGCACCGCGTACTTCACGCCCGGGATGCTGCGCGCCTCATCCAGCACGTTGTCGGGCAGCGGAATCGTGTTGGCGACGGTCTGCACGGCCGGATCCATCACCCAGATCGAGGCGCCGATATTGAGGACCGTGGAGGAGGAGCGGCTGAGGATGCCGGCGAACAGCGAAGTCATCTCGATCATCAGGAATACGGCAAACGTTATTCCGACCAGGAGCGCCGCGAACTTGCTGCGGTCGTTGATCAGCAGCTTGTAGGCAATCCGGAGAATCCCGGGCATAGAATCGCTCGCCGCTCGTCCGCTACGGTGGGCGCATGATCGCGGTAGCGCGCCGCGGTGGTAATCCGCGAAAGGCGCAGCCGGCGTCTCGGAAAGTACCTAGCCCCGGCGGCCCGATGGGTAGTTCTACGGATTGGGCGCAACCGCGCGCGGTCGCATCCTCGAAGGCCCTCGATGGCTGCTGCGGTGCAAGGCGTCATGAAGCCCGGATATCGCTACATCCGCTTCTTCGAAGCGATCGGGCTGGACGACGTGGCGCTGGTGGGCGGCAAGAACGCCTCCCTCGGCGAGCTGTACCGCAATCTGCAGCCGGCAGGGGTGCGGGTACCCAACGGCTTTGCGATCACGGCCGAGGCGTACCGCTACGTTCTCGCGCAGGCGGACGCCTGGGGCCCGCTGCACGAGGCGCTCGACGGCCTGCGGTCCGACGATATGCAGGATCTCAAGCGGCGCGGCCAGCTGGCGCGCGACATCGTGTTCAGCGCCCCGCTGCCGCCGGACCTGGCGGCGGAGATCCTCGCGGGCTATCGCGAGCTGCGCCGCGAATACGGCGAGGACATGAGTCTGGCCGTGCGCAGCTCCGCGACCGCGGAGGATCTGCCCACCGCGAGCTTCGCGGGCCAGCAGGACACCTATCTCAACGTTCACGGCGACGCGCAGCTCCTCGATGCCTGCAAGCGCTGCTTCGCGAGCCTCTTCACGGATCGCTCCATTCATTACCGCATCGATCAGGGCTTCGATCACTTCAAGGTCTCGCTCTCGATCGGGGTGATGAAGATGGTGCGCTCGGATCTGGCAGCGAGCGGCATCATGTTCTCGCTCGACACCGAGACCGGCTTTCGCGATGTCGTGCTGATCAGTGCCGCCTACGGACTCGGCGAGAATGTCGTGCAGGGGACGCTCGACCCCGACGAGTTCATGGTCTTCAAGCCGACCTTCGAGCGCGGCGCGCGCACCGTGCTGCGCCGCGCGCTCGGCAGCAAGAAGATCAAGATGGTGTACACGGAGGGCGGCGCGGGCGAGGCGACCGGCAACGTCGACACCGCGCATGCGGAACGCGAGCGCTACTGCCTTACTGACGAGGAGGTGCTGACGCTGGCCGGGTACGCCATCGAGATCGAGCGGCACTACAGCCGCAGAGCCGCGCGCCCCGTGCCGATGGACATGGAGTGGGCAAAGGACGGCCTCGACCAGCAGCTGTACGTGGTACAGGCCCGTCCGGAGACGGTGGCTTCGAGGACTCGTACCGGGTATCTCGAGGAGTTCGTGCTCACCGGCAGCGGCAAGACGCTCGTGAGCGGACATGCGGTCGGCGCGCGTATCGGTGGCGGCACGGTGCGCGTCATCGAGAGTGCGGCCCGCATCGCGGAGTTCCAGCCCGGAGAAGTACTGGTCACCGACAGCACGACGCCGGACTGGGAGCCCATCATGAAGAATGCCGCGGCCATCGTCACCAATCGCGGCGGGCGCACCTGCCACGCAGCGATCGTGGCGCGCGAGTTCGGCATTCCGGCGGTGATCGGTTGCGAAGATGCGACCGCGAAGCTCGCCACCGGCCAGATCGTGACCGTCTGCTGCGCGCAAGGCGATCTCGGCAAGGTCTACGAGGGGAGTGTGCCGTTCGAGACCCGCCGGACCGACCTCGAGACGCTGCCGCGCCCGCAGACCCGGATCATGCTGATCCTCGGCAATCCGGAGACGGCGCTGCGCAGCAGCTTCCTGCCCAATGACGGCGTCGGGCTGGCACGCATGGAATTCGTCATTGCCGAGCACATCAAGGCGCACCCGATGGCGCTGCTGCACCCGGAACGGGTGGGCGACGCGGCCGAGCGCCGCGCGCTGCTCGATCTCGCGCGCAACGATCGCACGCCGGCCGAGTTCTTCGTGCGCGCTCTGGCGGAAGGGGTGGGCACGATCGCTGCGGCGTTCTATCCGAAGCCGGTGATCGTGCGCATGTCCGATTTCAAGACGAACGAGTATGCCGGACTCCTCGGCGGGCGGTGGTTCGAAGCGCAGGAAGCCAATCCCATGCTGGGCTTCCGCGGCGCCGCGCGCTACGCGCATCCCGCCTATGCGGAGGGCTTTGCGCTCGAATGCGCCGCCATGAAGCGCGCCCGGGAGACGATGGGGCTCAGCAACATCAAGCTGATGATTCCGTTCTGCCGGCGCGTCGAGGAGGGCAGGCGGGTCATCGAGCGCATGCGCGAGCTCGGTCTGGCGAGCGGCCGCGACGGACTCGAGATCTACGTGATGTGCGAGATCCCCAACAATGTCCTGTTGATCGATGAGTTCAGCCGGCTCTTCGACGGTTTCTCCATCGGCTCGAACGATCTGACCCAGCTCACGCTGGGCGTCGATCGCGACTCGGCGATGGTCGCGTTCGATTTCGACGAGCGCGATGCCGGCGTCAAGCAGATGATCCAGCTGGCGGTCGCGGGCTGCCGGCGCAATCGCCGCCATTCGGGTATCTGCGGCCAGGCCCCCTCGGATTTTCCCGAGATGGCCGAGTTCCTGGTGCGGCTCGGCATCGACTCGATCAGCCTCAATCCCGATTGCATCGTGCAAACGACGCGGCATGTGCTCGAGATCGAGCAGGATCTGCGGCGCCCGGGCACGCCGCCGCCCGCTCCACCGCGCGCCGAACCGGCGGTTGCGGGTGCTGAGCAGGCGGTCACCGCCCGGGCCGCCGGCTAAGCCCCTCCGCATGGCAGCTGCTGCACTCACGCGCGTGGCGGTACTGACCAGCGGCGGCGACGCCCCGGGGATGAATGCCGCCGTTCGCGCGGTCGTGAGGGTCGGCCTGGCGCGCGGGTTCGAGATTTTCGGGGTCCGCCATGGCTTCAGCGGTCTGATCGATGGGCAGCTCGAGCCGCTCGGCGTGCGCGACGTCGGCGGGATCATCGATCGTGGCGGCACGATGCTCGGTACGACCCGGTGCTCACAACTGAAGACCGAAGCCGGCCAGCGCGCCGCAGTCACGCAGCTGCGCCGACGCGACGTATCGCGCCTGGTCGTCATCGGGGGCAATGGCTCGCAGGCGGGAGCGCTTGCCCTGGCACGGCAGGGTCTCGAGGTGATCGGCCTGGCATCGACGATCGACAATGATCTGCCGGGATTGGATACGACCATCGGGGCGACCACGGCGCTCGATACGGCGATCGAGGCCATCGACCGCCTGCGGGTGACCGCATCGTCCCACGAGCGTGCCTTCCTCGTGGAGGTGATGGGGCGCGACAGCGGCCATCTCGCCCTGGTGGCCGGGGTCGCCGGCGGCGCCGAGGCGATCGTTCTGCCTGAAGGCGACACCGACGCCGAAGCGGTCGCGGCCCAACTGCGGGCGGCGTATCAACGCGGCAAGAGTCATGCGATCGTCGTGGTCGCCGAGGGCGCCCGCTACAACGCCGATGCGCTCGGCGGCTATTTCCGCGAGCACCAGGCGCGTCTGGGATTCGAGCTCCGGGTGACCAGGCTCGGGCACATCCAGCGCGGCGGGGCGCCGGGCGTGTTCGATCGGATCATCGCCACCGAGCTCGGTGCCGCTGCGATCGATCACCTGAGTGCGGGCCGGCATGGCATCGTGCTTGGAATTGCCGGCGGTCAGGTGACTTCTCTCGACCTGTCCGCCGTCGCCGACTCGAAGAAGAGACTGGACATGCGCCTGCTCGAACTGGCGCAGATTCTGACCCGATAACTCACGGAGAACCGATCATGCTGCTGAAGTCGATCTGCACACCGGAGGTGGCCTGCTGCGGTCCCGGGACGACGGTGCTCGAAGCGGCTCATCTGATGCGCCGCCGGCACAGCGGAGACCTGGTCGTCGTCGATGGCGATGGGGAGGGGGCAGCGCCGCTCGGCGTCATCACCGATCGTGACATCGTCGTCGAGGTCCTCGGTCAGGGTCTGGATCCGGCGACCACCACGGTCGGCTCGGTCATGCGCACGCCGGTCGTCATCGCAAACGAGGCCGAGGATGCTGCACAGGCCTTGGAGCGCATGCGACAGCACGGCGTGCGTCGCATTCCCGTGGTCGGCGACCGCGGCATGCTGGTGGGAGTCGTGACCGTCGACGATCTGCTGAGGTGTCTCGCAGCCTATGCGGGCTCGCTCGCGGACGTGGTCGCCCGGGAGCAGACTCGCGAGCAGCGCAATCGCAGATGAGGCTGGCACGGAGGTGCAACGATGTTCGCGATCCGATCGACGGCGTTCACCGAGCGGGGAGCGATTCCGAGGAAATTCACGGCCGACGGTGAGGACATGTCGCCGCCGCTCGAGTGGGCGGATGCGCCCGCCGGAACGCGCAGTTTCTGCCTGATCGTCGACGACCCCGATGCGCCCGACCCCAGGGCGCCGCAGCGCACCTGGGTGCACTGGGTTCTCTACAACATTCCCGCAACCGTGCATGAGCTGAGGGCGGATGCGGACCGGCAGGGTCTGCCTGCCGGAGCCAGCCAGGGACGCAACGACTGGCAGCGGACCGGTTATGGCGGCCCCTCACCCCCGGTCGGGCGCCACCGCTACCTGCACAAGCTGTACGCACTCGACGTACTGCTGCCCGATCTGGGAGCGCCGACGAAGGCGCAGCTGCTCGGAGCCATGGGCGGGCACGTGCTCGGCGAAGCGCAGCTCATCGGCACTTATCTCAGCGGCCGCTGACGCACCGCCCGATGGCGCGCGTGAGTGCCGGTCTGCTGCTTTACCGACGGGACTCCGTGACCGAGGTCTTTCTCGTACATCCCGGCGGGCCCTACTGGGCGAACAAGGATGCAGGTGCCTGGTCGGTGCCGAAGGGGCTGGTCGAGCCCGGTGAGGACGAGCTCGCGTGTGCGTGGCGCGAGTTCAGGGAGGAAACGGGTCTCGACCTCCCCGGTGCCGGGCGCGAGCACGACCTCGGCAGTTTTCACCTGCCGAGCGGCAAGCGCCTGCACGTGTGGGCGGTCGAGGGCGATTGCGACCCCGCGGCGCTGCGCAGCAATCTCTTCGAGATGCGCTGGCCGCCGCGATCGGGGCGTATCGGGCAATTCCCCGAGGTCGACCGCGGCGGATGGTTTGATCGCGCCGCGGCGTTGCGCCAGATTGCCGCAGGCCAGCGACCTGTATTGGAAAAATTTTATGCTGAATTCGATGCGCGGGAGCAGCCGGGTGCGTAGCTCTACGGACATTTCGCCCCGGCCGCGCGGGGCGGTCGGCGCCTGCGCGCCGGGACCACGATGAAGATCGAGTTCCACGGAGCCGACCAGGGCGTCACCGGCTCCTGTCATCTCATCGAGTGCGCCGGCACGCGCGTGCTGATCGACTGCGGCCTGTATCAGGGCGGGCGCGAGCTCGACGAGGAGAACGCGCTGGCCTTCGGCTTCGACGCCGCGGGCATCGACTTCGTGCTTCTGACGCATGCCCATCTCGATCACTGCGGCCGGCTGCCGCTGCTGGTGAAGCGCGGCTTCCGCGGCGCGATCGTCACCACCGGCGCCTCGCGCGAGCTGCTGCGCCTGGTACTGCTCGATGCCGCACAGCTGCACGAGGAAGAAGCGCGGCGCCGCGCGCGTCATGCGGGTCGCCGGGCAGCCGGCGCCGCAGAGCCCCTTTACACCCTGGTGGACGCGCTGCATACGATGGACTTCATCGGCGTCGAAGCGCACTACGATACTGCGCTGCAGCTCGCGCCGGGCGTGACGGCGACCTTTCTCGACGCCGGCCACATCCTCGGTTCGGCAAGCATCCTGCTCGAGCTCGCGGAGGCGGGGACGCGGCGCCGGGTGCTGTTCTCCGGCGATCTCGGCAACGCCGGGCGGCCGTTGCTGCGTGCGCCGGCAACGCCGCCGCAGGTCGACGCCGTGGTGATGGAGACTACCTACGGCGATCGCCTGCACAGGCCGCTCGGTCCCTCGATCGAGGAGCTCTACCAGGCCATCACCGAGGCGTTCCAACGCGGCGGCAACGTCGTCATTCCGAGCTTCGCCCTGGAGCGGGCGCAGGAGTTGCTGTTTTTTCTGCGCGCCGGGGTCGATTCCGGCCACTTAGCGCCCACGACGCAGGTCTTTCTCGACTCGCCGATGGCAATTTCGATCACGCAGATATACGCGCGCCATCCCGAGTGCTACCAGCCGCAGGCGCGTGCGCTGTTTCTCGAGGGACGCGACCCTTTCACCCTGCCAGGCCTGCATTTCACGCGCGACACGGCCGAGTCGATCGCGCTCAACCGCCTCAGCGGCGGCGCCATCATCATCGCCGGATCGGGCATGTGCAGCGGCGGCCGCGTGCGCCATCACCTGCGCCACAACCTCGACCGCCACAACTGCGCGATCATCTTCGTGGGCTATGCCGCGCGCGGCACCCTGGGGCGGCGCATCATCGATGGCGCCGAGAGCGTCACGCTCTTCGGCGAGGAGATTGCGGTGCGGGCGCGGATTCACACGATCAACGGCTTCTCGGCACACGCGGACCAGGCGGAGCTGCTGCGGTGGCAGGGGCAGACGCATGCCGGACGTACCTTTCTCGTGCACGGCGAGCCGGAGGTGATGCGGAAATTTGCCGCACGGCTGCCCGCAGGTGCGACGGAGATGCCGCTGCTGCACCAGCAATACGACCTGTGAGGCAGCACCCCGGCGGCGCACGGTGTCGGGTCGCCCGCCCGCGAGCCCTGCATTAATCCTCAAGCCCTCAGGTCGCGGCGCTAGTCGGCAAGTCCCAGGGCTCTGAGTCGACCGGTGGCCCGGGTCGAATCACCGAACGCGACGCGATTCTTTCCGGACACCTTGGCCTCATAGAGCCCGCTATCCGCCCGGGCGTAGACGCTCTTCCAGTCCGAATCCGCGGGGCTCCCCAGGGCGATGCCGAAGCTGGCCGTCAGCCTGAAAGGGCGTGCCGCGGCCTGGAGCGTTTCAGCACTGATTCCCGCGCGGATGCGCTCGGCGATGCCGTGCAACGAGGTCTCGCTAAGGTCGCCGAAGCAAAGAACCGCAAACTCCTCGCCGCCGAGACGAGCCGGAATGTCAGCCTGACCGTGCAACGAGTCCCTGAGCACTCGCCCGACGACGCGCAGCGCTTCATCCCCCGCGGCGTGCCCGAATTCGTCGTTGATGCGCTTGAAATCGTCAAGATCGAGCAGTATCAGCCCGTAAGGCTTGCCGAGTCGCTTGAGCTCCGCGAACGCCCGTTCACTTTGCTGACTGAATACGCGGCGGTTGTAGAGGCCCGTGAGATAGTCCGTAAGGCTATCGCTCCTCAGCTGAGCATTGGCGGCCTCGAGTGCCTGCTGGGCCTGACGTAACGCGGTGATGTCCGTCACGAGCACGACGAAGCCGGTGACCTGCCCGTGCTCGTCGATGTCCGGCATGTAGCGCGCATCGACCTGAACCTCGGAGCCATCGGCCTTGGTGAGTGTGCGTTCGAAGCGCTGTTCGCGGCCTTCGAGCGCGGCGCGCGCATAGGGCTCATTCAGCGCAAAGATCTGCTCTCCCAGGAGCTCCGGCATGCGCATTCCCACGATGCGGTCGGGGTCCAGGCCGTACCACTCGCGGTAAGCCTCGTTGGCGAACTCACAGCGCAACTCGCGATTCCAGTAGCCGATCAGCGCCGGAACACGGCCGGCGATGATCTGCAGCCGCTTGTTCGCGGCGCGCAGCGCACGCACGGATCCGAGCGCCCGCTTGATTCTGCCGCGCAATGCCCGATTGTGCGCGTCCAGGCGCCCCGCACGGCTCGTCAGCCGCCATTTAACTCCTCGAGCAACCATGGCTCGCATTCAATGTAGCCCGGTTGGACGCTGTCGATAGGTAAATGTCTGGATTGCGGGAGGCCCGGGACATCGGCGGCTGCTGACGGAGGGCCCCGCGGTCGAACGTGGAAAGTGCCTATGGCCGCCGATCATCCCGTCGCTAGAATGCTAGGGAGACACGGAGAAGATGATCATGGCTGACCACTATCATGCGGTCGTATGGATCGATCATCATGAAGCGAAGATCTTTCACTTCAGCGCTGACGATTTCGACGCGGCAAGAATCCGCAGCTCGCAGCCGCATCAGCACCTTCATCACAAGGCGAATGTCGTCGGCAGCGGTCACACTCCGGTAGAGCATGCGTTCCTCGAGCACGTATCAAAGGCGCTCGATGGATGCGGGGCGGTGCTGATCACCGGTCCCGCTGGCGCCAAAAACGAATTGGCCGCGCACATCAGGAAATTTCACCCGCAGCTCGCGGCACGTATCTCGGCCGTCGAGACGCTCGATCATCCGACCGACGGACAGATCGTGGCAGTCGCGCGCAGGTTCTTCCGGGCGGACGATCAGATGCATGCCCAGCAGTCCCGCTTGCCAGGCACGCGACCGGCGGGCACCAGCTGACCAATGGATCTGCAACAGGCCATCCGTTCGCGGCGCGCAGTGCGCGTCTTCAGCTCCGAGCCGGTCGAACGTGCGACGCTGTTGCGCCTCATCGATGCGGCCATCCAGGCTCCGAGCGCCGTCAACGAGCAGTCCTGGTCGTTCACCGTGGTGGAGGATCGAAATCTCCTCACGCGCATCTCGGCCGAGTCCAAGGCGTGCATGCTGGCGACGGCCGCCGGTGATATCGCCGCGCATCACCTGGAGGGTCATCTGCGCGACCCGGCGTTCGATATTTTCTATCACGCGCCTGCGTTGATCGTGATATCGAGCGTCAGGGCCGATCGGTGGGCGGTGGAGAACTGCTCGCTGGCCGCGGAGAACCTCATGCTCGCCGCCTGCGCCGAGGGGTTGGGGACCTGCTGGATCGGCTTCGCTCAGACCTGGCTCGCGAGCGCGCCGGGTAAGGCGGCTTTGGGCATTCCCGCGGCCTATCTGCCGGTGGCTCCGATCATCGTCGGTCATCCGCAGGGTGCTGCACCCGCGGTGCCGCGCAAGGCGCCGGAGATTCACTGGATCGGCGCGGCCTAGAGAGAGCGCGGCCCAGAGGGAGCCGCAGGCGGCATCGACTGCCGCCCATTGCCTACTGTGCCTCAGTGAGTGAGCGCGATACGCCAGCCTGAATCGGGGTCGTACTCACGGATCGTGCCCGCGATGCTCGCGGTGTGTGGTCCGAGGTTCTTCTCGCGAACGATACCGTTCTGATTGACGATGAAACTCATGATGCCGGAGTCACCGTAGACGGCCGGGTACGCCAGTAGCGCGAAGCCGCCGGTCATGCGGCCATCCGCCGCGATGTAATTTCTGGGACCGCCCGAGGCATGCGTGCCCTGGCGCGTGAGGATCCGGTAGTAGTAGCCATAGTAGGGCTGGCGCCTGCCCTCGGGGCGTGCGCTCACATAGCCCTCGGCGCGTGCCTGCGCGACCAGCGGGCCGAGCGGACTCTCCGCCTCCTCGCCGCTCACCGGCCAGTAGAGCCCGTCACGCTGTCCGGGATGACTCAGAAAGTGCTGTGCGTACTGCCGCTCGCCGGTTGCGCTCGCCTGGATATCTGCGTACTCGCGCTGCGCCTCGACATACGCCCGGCAGACCTCGATAACGTTGAGCTCGTTGCGACCGACGCGCCGATCGATGATCTGCTGCTCGCCGGCCCGCGTGTCAAATCGCCAGCCGCCGCTCTCATGCACCAGCGGAATCGGCATCGGCCAATCCTCCGCGCCGACGAGCAAAGCGGCATGCCCGGAGCCCTCGTACTCGAGATGGTGGGCCTGGTCGTAGGCGGCGAGAAAGCGCTCGCGCGCCTCGCGGTCCGCCACGGCGTCGCCCGAATGGATGAGCTTCGCACCGCGCGGCCCAAGGATGGCGAGCAGGCTCTCGAGCCCGTCGGCACGCGTGGCGCTCACCAGCGCCTCGACCGCCTGCTCCGCCGTGGCAAACTCGCGTTGCGGCTCGCTCGCGCTCGCCGCGCAGGCAATTCCCGCTGCCACGATCATCGCGAGCAGCACCCCGCGCCGACCGCCTGGCGGCCGCGGTCGATCGCTCCTGACGCTCATCGCTTGTGCTCCTCTCGGGGGCATGGCTAGTGGTGCCCCGGATGACCGCCGCCGCCGGGCGGTGCCGACGGTGCGGAGCGGCTCGAGGATCCGCGTGTTGCCTCGCTACGCACCTGTGGGCCGTGCCCGAACGACTCGAAAACGGGCGGGCCGGCGTGCGGTGCCGGCGCGGCCGGTTTCTCGTGCGCTGGTGCGGGCATCGGTGTCACCGGCCGGGGCGCAGGCGGCATGGGAGTCGTCACGCGCGGCGCGGGTTCCCGGGCCGGCGCCGGCGGTGCGGCTGGTGCCGGAAATCCCCGGTATGCATGCCGTGCGCTGGCGTCGGCTCCCTGATACCGTGCGGCCGTTGCCGCGTCACGATAGGGCACGCCGCCGCGATGCTGCGGATCGTGCCGCCAGGGCTGCGGGGACCCCCGCGGATGCGGCGGATACGGGCGTGGCGGGTTACCCGGATGCCGCTCATGGGGCGGATAGACCACTACACCACGACCCGGCCAGTTGAATCCATACCAGCCCCACCAGGGCTCGTAGAAGCCGATGCCGATGCCGAAACCGATGAACGCGCCGCCGATGTACACGCCGGGTGGCAGCGCAAAGACGTACGGCGGATAGTCCGGCCACTCCCAGCTGCCGAAGATGCCGGGAACGTAATAAGGCACGTACACCACGTCGGGGTTCGCCGGCTCGATCGTGATCGCATTCTGATCTGTCGCCACGATCTGTTGTGGCGTGGACTGGAGCGTCCCCTGGGCGAGCGCGCGTTGCCGCAGCCGTTGTATCGAGTCCATCACGTCAGCTTGCTGCGCGAGGAACGCATCGCCCAACTGCTCGGTCCATTCGAGATGGCTGTCCATCAAGTGCAGCACCTCAGGAAAGAGCAGCAACGACTTGACGCTGGGATCCCAGGGCTGCGCGTCGACGGCGGCCGATAACTCCTCGCCCTTGAGAGCCGCATGCGCCGGGTCATCGAGCCAGCGTACCGCTTCGACCACCTCGAGCGGGTACGTGGAGGCCGGCAGAATGAAGCCCAGCAGCGGATCAGGATAGAGCGCGATCGGCGCGGTCAGCTGATCGAGCTGCCCGGCCGTCCAGTGCGTGGCGGCGGGCGGCGCCTGACCGAGCACCGCACTCGAGCTGATCGCGATCAGCAGCGCGCCCGCAGCGACGCGTATTGAGTATTTGAACATCCGTTCCCCGGGATCGATGGTGGCGGATGCGCCTGCGTTTGCGTATACGGGCAAGTCCCTACGGTCTGCGCGGCCCGAGCAGCTCGCAGACCTCGCTGTCTTCGACCTGGCTGAAGTCGAGGTACCATTCGCCCACGGCACGCAGCGATCCTGGAATCTCGAGGATCACGAGCTCATCGCACTCGGCGGCGACCTTGGACGCGGCCTGACCGGAGGCGACGGGCGCTGCCGCCACGATTGCCGCGGCGCCGGCTTTGCGCGCTGCCCTGATGGCTGCCAGCATGGTTGCACCAGTCGCCAGACCGTCATCGACGAGCACGACGGTCTTGCCGGCGAGCTCGAGCGGTGGCCGCCCCGCACGATAGCGCTGCTCACGACGGACAAGCTCGTGCCGCTCCCGCTCGGCGACGGCGGCAAATTCCTCCGCATCGGGCTCGAAGTCTCCGTAGCCGGGCGACTCTCGCACCGTGACGCCACCCGTCGCCACCGCCCCGAGCGCGAGCTCCGGCTGCCCCGGCGTGCCGACCTTACGCACCAGCATCACATCGAGCGGCGCATGCAGCGCCTGCGCCACCTCGACCGCCACCGGAACTCCACCACGCGGCAGCCCGAGCACCAGGACAGGCGCCTGCAGCCGCAGCTTCCCGACCGCGCTGGCGAGCTGCCGGCCCGCAGCCCGGCGATCGGCAAAGACCTGCAGCGAGCGTGTCACAAGGTGCGAGGGCGCCCGATGCTCAGGCGTCCATCGAGGGCAAGAAGATCGCGGCAGAGATTGATGCCGAGAAAGCCGGCGCCGCCCGTGACGAGATAGCTCGCGGCCATGGTGGTGCCCGCAGGGTCAGTCTGCCGCTGGGATCGGCCACTGCTCGAGCAGCGGCGCGAGGGGTTTGCCGTCCAGCATGCGGCGCAGCGCCTGCCCAAAGAGCGGGCCGGCTGACAGCACGGTCAGCTTGGCGGCGTCCGCCGCCGCCAGCGCCGCTGCGGGCGCCGGCCCGGCGCTGTCGGTAATCACGACGCTCTCGAGGCTCGCCGCCGCGAGCACTGCGGTGAGGCCGGTCGGCAGTGGTGCGTGGGTCACCGCCGCATGCACTGCCGCGGCTCCGGCGCGCCGGCAGATCTCAGCGGCGCGGATCAACGTGCCGCCCGAGGCGCACAGATCGTCGAGAATGATCACTTGCCGTCGCGAGACATCGCCCACCAGCGTCCCGCCCGAGACCACATCGAGCGCACGGCGCTTCTCGATGAACGCCATCTCGACCGCGTGACCGGCCCGCCGTTGCAGCAGCTCCCGAAAGAGCTGCACGCGCTTGATGCCGCCCACATCCGGCGATACGAGGGTGAGCGGGGCGGCCGCGAGCCGCCGCAGGAAATGTGCGGCCATCATGGGCATGGCGCTCAGGTGATCCACCGGGATGCGGAACGAGTTGTCGAGGGCCGCCGGATTATGCACGTCGAGTGCGATGAGCCGATCGAGACCGGCCGTCTCGAGCAGCTGCGCGACGTAGCGGGTATTGACCGGGTCGCGCACCTGGGTACGGCGCTCCTTGCGCGCGTAGGCCAGATAGGGCACCACCGCGATGCGGCGCGTGGCGCCGGCATCCCTGAGCACCGACAGCAGAAACAGCAGGCGCACCAGCCGTTCCGCCGTCGGTACCACCTCATCGCCGGCGAGCGATTCTACGATGAAAACGCTGCGGTCGCGTACCGACTCGAGCGGCCGGAGCTTGAATTCACCGCCCTCGAAGCGCCGTTCCTCCACGGGCGCGAGAGCGAGTCCGGCATTTGCGGCGACGCTCAGCGCGAAATCGCGGGATTCGCTCAGGGCGAACAATCGCGGGTCGCCGCTGTCACGCATGCGCATTCATCCCGGGCGAGCGTGGCGGATCTGCCGGGAGGGCTGCGCGGCAGTGATGCAGCGCCGTGGCGACGGCCTGCAGTGCGCGGGCACGCCACGGCGCCGGATCGGGAAACTGCAGTGGGTCGTCGAGATGCCAGATGGCAAGTTTGGCGTGGGTGGCGGCGCGCAGCGCCATGTAGAAACCGAACAGGCGGGTGCTGATGGGGTCCGCGGCCAGACGGCGGTAGTGGTCGCGCAGATATGCGGATGCCCAGGGCGCCGCCGGGCGCTCGCACTCGAGCGCCAGCATGGCAATCTCCTCCGCCGTGTCGAGCATGCGCAGGTCCGCGTAGACCTCCAGCGCATCGATGATCTGCACCGGCGGGCCGAGCCAGACGTGTTCCGCGCGCAGATCCCCATGGATCTCGGCGATGCGCCGTGCCGTGGCGCGCTCCCCGAGCTCAGGGCGCAACGCCGCGAAGGTCGCGTGCAGCGCCTGTGCGAGCGGCGCGGTGCGTGCTGTGGGCAGTCCGAGCTCCGTTCTCTGCAGCGCAGTCAGGGCTTCCTCGATACGGGCATGCAGACGCTGCAGGTAGGCATCCGGCGTAAAGGGCAGGGGGTCGCGGGACTTGTAGAAGGCGACCAGAAAACGCAGCACCGCGTCGAGATCGCCGCGTACCAGCGTGCCCGCATCGAGCACCTTGTCCAGCATGCGCCGCTCGTCGAGCCGTCGCATCACAAGCAGCCAGTCGACCGCGCGCCCGCTGCCGCCGATGCGCAGGCCGGCGGCCGTCTCGACGAGCGGCTCGACGGCGAGATAGGTGGGGGCCGAAAGCCGCCGATTGAGACGCAGCTCCTCGCGACACGCCAGCTCGCGCGCTTGTATGGTGCGCCAGTCCGCACCCCGCAGATGCGAGGGCTTCTTCAGCTTGTAAGCGCGCTCTCCGGCGAGAAACACCCAGGCAAAATGGGTTTCGCGCCTCTCCACCCGAGGCGGTGCATCCGGATAGGAAGCGGGCTCCGACAGGAAAGCCACCTTGGCAGCCGTCACATCGTCCATGCCGCCGACCGGCCGCAACTCGCCGACACCGGTTTTCTCTGCTCTCATCGCGGCTTGTACCTCGGACCGACGGGGGCGAAGTAACTACCCGCAGTTATACCTACCTGCAGCGCCGGCGCTGCAGCGCTGCTCATTTCGGAGCGGCGCTGCAGAGCCTCTCGGGCGAGGTCTAAGTCCGCACGGTCAGCTCATTCATGACCCTGGCGACGCCCGGAGCTGACCACGCCGTCTGCTGCGCCTGATCCCGCTCAGCCCAGGATCGAACCTCACCCCGCAAGGTCACGTCCGAGCCGTGCGCATCCACGGAGATCTGGTTGGCATCGAGCTGTGCGATGCGGCGGAAAGCGTCCTCAATCCTGTGCTTGATGTCCTGCGGCGCAATCCGCGGCTCGATGCGGATCTGGTTGAGAACGCTGACCACACCGCCAAGACGGCGGACGGCGTTCTCGGCACGCTCGCGCTCGTAGTGCCACTCAACCGTGCCTTCTAGCCTGACCCGCCCCTGCTGTACGACGGGCTTGATGCCCTCCCACGCCAGCGGCAATTCGATCTTCAGCACGCTCATGGCGGCGCGGGCGATCTCGGGGTCGGTCGGTGCATCTGCAAGCGACCTAACTTCGATGTCGTTCGCCACCGCCACCACTCCCTTGACGCGCTTGACGGCAATCTCCGCCTGGTATTTCTCGAAGTAACGATGTACATAGCCGGTGAGCGTGACTTCTCCATCCGTCACCTTGACCGCGATATCCGTCTCGTTCACTTCCGGGCTCCACCGCAGCTCAGCTTCCACGTCCTTCTTGATGTCGCTGTCGGGCTTCATGTTTCCTCACTCCTCACTAAGGTCAAAAACCAGCATCGTCCGTCAGTGAAGATACCCGGCGCACAGCCGCGGGCAATCTGTACTTATGCCGGGGGGCCGCCGGATGCCTCGGTATCATTGCGTATGTACGCGCCGTCCGTCGGCCCATAGCGTGGCTCTTTGGAGGCGCTTGTATGGCGGCTACGATCCGGTTCAAGCTCAACGGACGTCCGGTGAGCCTCGAGGCGAGACCCGAGCAGCTGCTGCTGTGGGCGCTGCGCGGGGAGCTCGGGCTGACGGGCACGAAGTATGGGTGTGGCGTGGGGATCTGCGGCGCCTGCACGGTACTCGTCGACGGCCGTGCCACGCGCTCCTGCCTCACGCGTCTCGGCGATCTCGAGCAGCGCGAGGTCGTGACGATCGAGGGTCTGGCCCGGGGCGAAAGGCTGCATCCGCTGCAACAGGCGTTCATCGAGCACGGCGCCCTGCAGTGCGGCTATTGCACGCCAGGCATGCTCATGAGCGCTCAGGCGGTTTTGCTTGCGGCCCCGCATCCCTCGCGTGAGGCGATCGCCGCGGCGCTCGATCAGCAGCTGTGCCGCTGCGGCGCGCACCAGCGCATTCTCGCTGCGGTCGAAGCCGTCGCGCGCGGCGTGGACGCTCCTCATGAGTGAGTTGCGTGGGGTCAGCCGCCGTGAATTCTTCGCACTGGTGGGCGGCGGCATCGCCGTATGCGTGGGCTCGGCCGCTCTTTCGGCCGCGGGCGATGTTCGCAAGCCCCTCTATCCCGAGGACGTCGACGCCTATCTCCTGATCGGCGCCGATGGCCGTGTGTCGGTCTTTAGTGGAAAGATCGAGATGGGCCAGGGCGTCATGACGTCGCTGGCGCAGATGGCGGCCGAGGAGCTCGGTGTCGATCTCGCATCGATCGACATGGTGCTCGGCGATACCGATCGTTGTCCGTGGGACATGGGAACCTTCGGCTCGATGAGCACGCGCATGTTCGGCCCGGCACTGCGCGCCGCCGCGGCCGAGGCGCGCGCCGTGCTCACCGGACTTGCGGCCACGCGCCTCGGCGTCCCTGCCGGGCGGCTGACGGTGCGCAGCGGCGTGGTGTCCGTGCGCGGTGCCCCGGCGCGCCAGGTGAGCTACGCGCAGCTCGCCCGCGGCCGCAGACTCATGCGGCGGGTGGATGCCGCGGCGGTACTGAAGGCGGCCGCGGATTTCAAGGTCATGGGCCGCCCGGTGACACGGCTGGATGCGCGCGATAAGGTCACGGGGGCGGCGAAGTACGCGGCCGATATCCGCCTCGACGGGCAGCTGTATGCGCGCCTGCTGCGGCCGCCGGTGCACCGGGCGCAGCTTCGCAGCCTCGACGCGTCGGCCGCCGAGTCCATGGACGGGGTTACCGTCGTGCACCGGGACGATCTCGTTGCAGTTCTGCATGCCGACCCGCAGCGCGCGAGCGAGGCGCTGGCTGCGCTGCGCGCACAGTGGCAGCTTCCCGCGGAGCCCGCCCCGGATCAGGAGAGCATTTTCGAGCATCTGGCGCGCGCCGGCGGTGCGCTCACGGAAACCGCAGCTCACGGCGACGTGGCGGCGGCGCGCGCGCGAGCGGCGCGCGTCTTCGAGTCGACGTACCGTAAGGGCTATGTCGCCCATGCACCGATCGAGCCGCACGCGGCGCTCGCCGGGATCTCGGCGGGGCGGCTCACCGTCTGGGCCTCGACGCAGACGCCGTTTCCGACGCGTGAGCGCATCGCGCGCGCGCTCGGGCTTGCTACGGACGCGGTGCGCGTGATCACGCCGTTTCTTGGCGGCGGCTTCGGGGGCAAGAGCGCCGATGCCCAGGCGCTCGAGGCGGCCCGCCTCGCGCAGATCTGCGGCCGGCCGGTGCAGGTCGCGTGGGACCGAAGCGAGGAGTTCTTCTACAATCGCTTCGACCCCGCCGCTGTGGTGACGCTCGCCTCGGGGCTGGACGCGCGGGGGCAGGTGGCGTTCTGGGATTTCACCGGCTACGCGGAAGGCGAGCGCGGTGCCGTGCATCTGTACGACGTCGCCGACCTGCGCATCCGTAACGGCGGCGGCCTCTCCTACGAGCAGGCTGCCGCGCCGCAACAGCTGCATCCCTTCGCGGTGGGTCCGTGGCGCGCGCCGGGTGCCAACATGAACGTTTTCGCGATCGAGTCGCAGATGGACATCATGGCCGCCGCCTGCGGCTCGGACCCGCTCGAGTTCCGGCTGCGCCACCTGCGCGACGCACGCATGCGGCGCGTGCTGCAGGCCGCCGCCGCCGCCTTCGGCTGGAAGAGCGCTGCCGCTCCCAGCGGCCGCGGCTGCGGCATCGCGTGTGCGAGCGATGCGGGCAGTTACGTTGCCGCCTGTGCGGAGGTCGTGGTCGACAAGGCGCACGGCAACGTGCGTGTGCTGCGCGTCGTATGCGCCGAAGATCTCGGCATCGTCGTGAATCCCGATGGGGCGCGTATGCAGATCGAAGGCGCCATCACGATGGGGCTTGGCTATGCATTGTCGGAAGAGCTGCATTTCCGCGGTGGGGCGATCCTCGATCGCAATTTCGACTCCTATCAGATCCCGCGCATCTCCTCCGTGCCGCGCATCGAGGCGCTGCTGGTGCCGAATGACGCCATCCCACCCCAGGGCGGCGGCGAGCCGCCGATCACCATCGTCGGTGCGGTGATCGCCAATGCGGTCTTTGATGCGACCGGGTCGCGGCAATTTCGACTGCCGATGACCCCGGCGCGCGTACTGGCCGGGATCGCGGCCGCCACGCCGCTCCATGCAAGCTGAGGCAGGTGCTGTGACCGCGTTCGGGATCCGCGTGCAGGGTATGCTGGTGTTCGCGCTGGCGGCGTGGCTGAACTCAGCCGCCGCGGCAGCCGCAGATGCGCCGGACGTCCCGGACCCGCAGCACGGAAGGTACCTGTACCTGCGCCACTGCGCCGCGTGCCACGGCCGGCAGGCCTGGGGCGACGGGCCGCGCGAGATCCCCGCGCTTGCCGGCCAGCGCGAGACGTATCTCAGCGAGCAGCTGCGGCGCTTCGCCGCCGGTGAACGCGCCGGGTCCGCCATGCACGGAGCGGCGATGCGCGACACCCTCAAGTCCACCGACGTCAACCGCCCGCCGGCAATTCGCGATCTCGCGGTCTACCTGGCGCGTGCCGGTCAGGTCGCCGAAGCCGATCGGGGCGACGGGCGGGCGCTGGCGGCAGGCCGCAGCACCTACCTCGGACTCTGCGCCGGCTGCCATGGCCAGGATGGCGCGGGGCCCGACGGCGGATCGGTGCCGCGTATCGGCGGCCAGCACTTCTCTTATGTGCTGTCGCGGCTGCGTGAGTTCACTGCCACGCACCGCGGACAGGTGCAGCCGCCCGCGCTGTCGGCGCAGGAGCAGCAGGCACTGGCCGACTTCATCTCGCGACTCCCCACGGGTGCAAGTACACCGTAGGGCTCGCGCTCGTGACAACCACAGACCCCCGGGAACTGGCGCGCCTGCTGGGCAACTGGAGGGCCGAGCGCGATAGCGCGGCGCTCTATGCTGCGTTTGCGCAGCTGGAGCGCGACCCACGCCGGCGGGGCGTGTATCTCGAGCTCGCGAGCGCCGAGGGCCGGCACGCCGAATTCTGGGAGGAGCGGCTGCGCCTGTCGGGACGCATCGTGCCGGCCTTCCACCCCTCGGCGCGCATCCGCATCCTGATCCTCCTGGCCCGGCACCTGGGCATCGGCTTCGTCGTCCCGAGCGTGATCGCGCGCGAGATGAAGGAGCGTGACGACTATGCGGGACAGGAGGATGCACGCCGCGCCGGTCTGCCGTCGGAGGAGCACGGCCACGCAAGCGCGCTGCGCGTCACGGACCCCGCGCCGCTCGGCAACAACCTGCGCGCCGCGGTGCTCGGGGCCAACGACGGGCTGGCATCGAACTTCTGCCTGATGATGGGGGTAGCCGGCGCGCACGCTCCGACCTCGATCGTGCTGCTGGCCGGAGTCGCGGGTTTGCTCGGCGGGGCCTGTTCCATGGCACTGGGGGAATGGCTGTCGGTCACCAACGCGCGCGAGCTCGCCCTGAGTCAGCTCGATCGGGAGATCGGCATTCGCGAGGGCGATCCGGCGCATATCAGCGTGGCTTCGGCCGGCGACGCGGTGAGCGCGGCCGGTCTTTCCTTCCTGCTGTTCGCGCTCGGCGCCCTGGTTCCGCTGCTGCCATTCTGCTTTCTTCCGGCGGGTCTGCGCATTGCCGGCAGTATGGCGGTGTCAGCCGCGGCGCTGTTCGCGCTCGGGGTCGCGACTTCGCTCTTCAATGCCCGATCCGCCCTGTACTCGGGTCTGCGGCAGACCGCATGCGGCGCGGCGGCAGCGCTGGTCACCTATCTTGCGGGGCGGGCTTTCAGCGCCCTGACGGGCTAGGCACATTCCCTGATACCGCCGCCGGCGCGGGAGGCGCGAGCATCCAGCAATGATCAAGACGATACTCGTACCGGTCAGCGGGTCTGCCACGGATCAAAGCGTGTTCGCGACCGCGCTCGCGGCAGCGCGACCGTTGGGCGCGCATCTGCAATTCCTGCATGTGCACCTCACCGCGGGAGTCGCGGCGCTGCATGCGCCGCACGTGGACTTCCTGCAGGGCGCGGCGCTCGGCACGGCGCTCGCGGAGCTGAGCCGCGAATCGGCCGAGCTTGCGGCGCGCTCGCTCGGGCACTTCAAGGAATTCTGCGAGCTGCACCGTGTGCCGATTCGCGATACGCCGGGTCCGGCCGGGCAGCTCAGCGCCCACTACTCACAGCAGACGGATGCGCCGCTGGCGCGGCTGTTGGCGCACACGCGGCACTGCGATGTGGTCGTACTCGGACGGCAGCATAATCGTGACCATCTTCCGGGCGGCCTGATCGAGGAGTTGCTGGCGCGTGGCGGCCGCCCGGTCATCATCGCCAACGAACATCCGCCCGAGAGCCTTGCCGGCACCGTCGTCGTCGCCTGGAAGGAGACCGCCGAGGCGGCACGGGCGCTCGGGGCGGCCATGCCGCTCCTCGAGGAGGCACGACGCGTCGTGCTGCTCGCCGTGAAAGAGGAGGGCGGCGCCTCGAGCGAGGCGCTTGACCCGCTCGCGCGGGAACTCGCCTGGCACGGCATCGCAGCGGAGGTCAGCGTGGTCGGCGATGCATCGCAGCCGGCGGCACCGCAACTGTTGAGTCACGCATCGCAGCTGCATGCCGACCTGCTGGTCGTGGGTGCCTACGGGCATGGTGCGCTGCGCGAACGGGTGTTCGGCGGAGTGACGCGCACGCTTCTCGAGCATGCCCCCATGCCCGTATTCATGCTGCAATGAGCAGCGAGCATGATGAGGCGACGTTCAGTCGATATACGCGCTCTCGGCGCACTGGGGCAGTTGCCCCCGGGGGGTTGTGACCTCTGCGCAGAGCGTGGGCCACCCGCGCGCCTGACTCTCCGGGCACACTGACTTTGCGGACCGCGGCCGCGAGGTTAAGCTGCGTGCTGCGGGAGGAACGGGAAAGCTCGCGTGACATGGCGAAGGGCGCTACGCCGCCACCTGACGCTGCTGCTGCTCGCCAAGTTTGCGGCGCTGGCGTTGCTGTGGGCATTGTGCTTCTCGGGCCCGCACCGCACGCTCGTCGACGCTGGGGTCGCCGGCCGGCGGCTGGGACTGGTGCAAGCGCACGGCTCGCCCGGTCCCGCGCCGGCGCCACCTGGGGAGAGCACTCGTGATTGACCTTTCGGTCGTGAATCTCTCGCGTCTGCAGTTCGCGCTCACGGCCCTGTATCACTTCCTGTTTGTGCCGCTGACGCTCGGCCTGTCCATGAACCTGGTGATCATGGAGGCGGTGTATGTGATGACCGGACGCGAGATCTGGAAGCGCATGGTGCAGTTCTGGGGAATGCTGTTCGGCATCAACTTCGCCATGGGGGTCGCGACCGGCATCACCATGGAGTTCCAGTTCGGCACCAACTGGGCCTACTACTCGCACTACGTGGGCGACATCTTCGGCGCGCCGCTCGCGATCGAAGGCCTGATGGCGTTCTTTCTCGAGTCGACTTTCGTCGGGCTGTTCTTCTTCGGCTGGGGGCGTCTGTCGAAGGTCGGGCATCTGGTGGTCACGGCGCTGGTGGCGCTCGGCTCGAGCCTGTCCGCCCTGTGGATCCTGATCGCCAACGCGTGGATGCAGCATCCGATCGGCGCGCAGTTCAACGACCAGACCATGCGCATGGAGCTCACGTCCTTCTCGCAGGTGCTGCTCAATCCGGTCGCCCAGGCCAAGTTCGTCCATACGGTCGCCGCGGGCTACGTGGTGGGCTCGGTCTTCGTGCTGGCGATCAGCGCCTGGTATCTGCTGCGCGGGCGCAACGTCGAGGTGGCGCGGCGCTCGATGGCCGTGGCGGCGAGCTTCGGGCTCGCCTGCTCGCTGTCGGTCGTGGTGCTCGGGGACGAGTCCGGCTACCTCGCGGGCGAGAACCAGAAGATGAAGGTCGCCGCCATCGAGGCGGAATGGCACACCGAGCCCGCGCCGGCGGGCTTCACGCTGTTCGGCATCCCGGACGGCCGCTCGCACGTCACGCGCGACGAGCTCAAGGTACCCTGGCTGCTGGGACTCATCGCGACGCGCTCGACTGATGAGCCGGTGCTCGGCATCTTCGATCTCGTGGCCCGCGCCCGCACCCGCATCCGCAGCGGCATCGAGGCGCACGCGGCGCTCACCGTGCTGCGCGCTCACCCGGACGATGGCGCCGCACGGGCGCTCTTCGAGGAGCATCGCGCCGATCTCGGTTACGGGCTGCTGTTGCTGCGCTACGTCGGCGACCCCTCGCGCGCCACGCCGGCGGATATCGAGAAGGCGGCCTGGTCGACGGTGCCGAACGTGGCCGTGCTGTTCTGGTGCTTCCGCCTCATGGTGGGCCTGGGACTTTTCTTCATCGCACTGTTCGCGACCGCCTTCTACCTGTCGGCGCGCCACCGCTTCGAGCGGCATCGCTGGTTCCTGCGGGCCGCGTTCCTCAGCCTGCCGCTGCCGTGGATCGCGGCGGAGCTCGGCTGGATCGTCGCTGAGTACGGCCGGCAGCCCTGGGCCATCGACGGGGTGCTGCCCACCTTTCTCGGGGCGTCGCCAGTGCCCGCCACCAACGTGGTGCTGTCGCTGTGCGGGTTCGCGATCTTCTATTCGGCGCTGGCCGCCGTGGACGTTTACCTGCTGGTGCGCATGATCCGCCGCGGCCCGGAGGGGCTCGGCTACTGGCCGGCGGCGCCCGCGCCCGCCGCGGCCCACTGAGGGAGGAGCCCCGTGCCCGACTACGAGACGCTGCGCCTGATCTGGTGGCTGATACTCGGGGCGCTGCTCATCGGCTTCGCGCTGATGGACGGCTTCGATCTCGGGGTCGGCGCGACTTTTCGCTTTGTCGGGCGCAACGACGAGGAGCGCCGCGCGCTGCTTGAGTCCATCGAGCCGGTCTGGGACGGCAACCAGGTGTGGTTCATCCTCGCCGGCGGGGCGGTGTTTGCGGCCTGGCCGCTGCTCTACGCGGCCTCGTTCTCGGGTTTGTATCTGGCGATGTTCGTGCTGCTGGTCGCCCTCATCCTGCGGCCGGTGGGGTTCGTCTTCCGCAACAAGATCGCCGATGCACGCTGGCGCAACGCGTGGGACTGGGCTCTGACGCTCGGCGGCGCGGTGCCGGCGCTGCTGTTCGGCGTGGCCTTCGGCAATCTCTTTCTCGGCCTGCCGTTCCATTTCGACGCGTTGCAGCGCCCGGTGTTCACCGGCGGCTTCTTCGGACTGCTGCGCCCGTTCGCGCTGCTCGCCGGGGTGGTGAGCCTCGCGATGCTGGTGACCCACGGCGCCGTGTACGCATCCCTCAAGGTGGGCGAGCCGATGGCGGCGCGCGCCGCGACGCTCGGACGCTGGTCGGCGATCGTGTTCGTGATCGGCTTTCTCGCCGCCGGCGTCTGGGTGGCGAACGCCGTCGACGGACAACGTATCCTGTCGGTGGTCGATACCTCAGGTCCCGCCAACCCGCTGGCCAAGCAGGTGGCGGTGGTCTCCGGCGCGTGGCTTGCCAACTTCCATGCCCATGCAATGCTATGGCTCGCGCCGCTGCTGGCGGTCGCGGGTGCGGCGCTCACCTGGCTGCTGCTGGGCGCCGGCAGGGCGGGCCTCGCCTTCATATCGAGTGCGGTCACTCTGGCGGGCACGATCCTGACGGCGGGGATTGCGCTCTTCCCGTTCCTCATGCCCTCCTCGACGCATCCGGATCAGGGACTCACCGTCTGGGATGCCTCGAGCAGCGCACGAACGCTGGCAATCATGCTGGTCGCCGTGGTGGTGTTCCTGCCGATCGTGCTCGCTTACACTGCGTGGGTATTCAGGGTGCTCAAGGGCCGGATCACGCTCGACTCGGTTCGCCAGCACACCGGCCTCTACTGAGCGGAGCGCAACCATGTGGTACTTCAGCTGGCTGCTCGGACTCGGACTCGCGCTCACCTTCGGTGTGCTGAACGCCATCTGGTACGAGGTGACGCAGACTGCGGCGGCGACGCCCGCGCCGGATCCGCGAGCGGCCCCGCCTACTCTTTGACCGCGCGCGGCGCTCAGCCGGCCGAGGTCACCGCGGCGGCCGTGCTGCGGGTGCGCGAGCTGTGCAAGAGCTACGGCGCGGTGCTGGCGGTCGATGGCGTCTCGTTCGACGTGCGGCCGGGAGAGATTGTCGGGCTCCTCGGTCCCAACGGCGCCGGCAAGACCACCATCATCAACACGGTGCTCGCGGTACTCGCGCCGACCTCGGGCACGATCCGTATCGACGACCTCGATGTCTCGCGCCAGCGCTCGCTGGCGCTGGCGCGCACCAATTTTGCCGCCGTCTACGCCAGTCTCCCCGGCAATCTCACCGTGGCGCAGAACCTGCGCTTCTTCGGTCTCATCTACCGGGTGCGGGCCTTGAGCCGGCGCATCGAGGAGCTGCTCGGGCAGTTTGCGCTCACGGCGCTCAGGGATACCAAGTGCGGCGTCCTGTCATCGGGCGAGCTGACGCGCGTGGCGCTCGCCAAGGCGTTGCTGAATCGTCCGCGCCTGCTGCTGCTCGATGAGCCGACGGCATCGCTCGACCCGGCGGCGGCGCGCGACATGCGCGCCGCCATCCGTGCGCTGGTGAGCGACGATCACTGCGGCGTGCTCTGGACCTCGCACAACATGTATGAGGTCGAGGAGGTCTGCGACCGCGTACTGTTCCTGTCGCACGGACGCATCCTGCTCAGCGGCGATCCGCGGGCCCTGCCGCACGAGCACGGTGTGCCGAACCTCGAGGAGCTCTTCATCCGGCTGGCGCGCGAGCCACTTGCGCAACCCGCGGAGCAGCTGGCGTGAGAGCGCAACCGGTCGCGGCCATCCTGCTGCGTCAGTGGTACCTGCTGCGCGGCAGTCCGGTGCGCGCGCTGCCGATGTTCGCCTGGGTCGGTATCGACATCGTGCTGTGGGGTTTCATCTCACGCTTCCTCAACACGGTGAGCGCCGCGGCCATCGACTTCACCGCCGTCTTCCTCGGTGCGGTGCTGCTGTGGGATCTGTGCGGCCGCGTGATGCAGGGGCTCACCACGGCGTTTCTCGAGGACGTGTGGTCGCGCAACTTCCTCAATCTGTTTGCGAGCCCCTTGTCCATCTCCGAATACATCACCGGCCTCGTAGTGGCCAGCATTGCCACGAGCCTCATCGGGCTGACGGTGATGCTGGCGCTGGCGGTGCCGGTCTTCGGGCTGTCCTTGCTCGCCCTCGGCGCGCGGCTGCTGCTGTTCCTCGCGGTGCTGTACGGCTTCGGAGTTGCGCTGGGGATCGTCGCCAGCGCCATGGTACTGAGATTCGGGCCGGCGTCCGAATGGCTGGTCTGGCCGATCCCGGCGCTGCTCTCGCCGTTCTGCGCCGTGTTCTATCCGCTCACGGTGCTGCCGGCGTGGATGCGGGGGATCGCGCACCTGCTGCCGCCGTCCTACGTCTTCGAGGGCATGCGCGCGCTGCTCGCCGGCCGGCCGTTCGAGCCGCTGCCCGCCTGCGGTGCGCTGGCGCTGGCGGCGCTCGAGATCGCGCTCGCCGCTTACTACTTCGTGCGCGTGTACCGTCGCGCGGTGCGCACCGGGCTGCTGGCGCGCTACAGCGCGGAAACGGTGAGCTGAGCGGTCCGCGGCGTGCGCGCGCCGGATGGGGGATGGGCGCATATGCACAATTACGGATTTGCGGTGCCGGGCAATCGGGCAAAGTGACCCCATGCGAGTCAGTGAGATTTTGACCGCCGAAGTCGTGTGCTGTGGACCGCAGACCACGGCGCTCGAGGCGGCGCGGCTGATGCGCACCAAGCACGTCGGCGACGTGGTGGTGGTGAGCGATCCGCACAGGGACCGCGTCCCGCTCGGAGTCGTCACGGACCGCGATCTTGCCACTGAGGTACTCGGCAATGGCCGCGACGCAGGCCTCACGCCGCTCTCGGGCCTGGCACGGACTCCGGTGGTGATCGCCACGGACTGCGAGGATGTCCACGAGGTTCTCGAGCGGATGCGCGTCCACGGGGTGCGCCGTATTCCGGTAGTCGACGGGCGTGGTGCGCTCGTCGGAATCGTGACACTCGATGACCTGCTCGGCGCTCTGTTCGCCGAGATGCAGGCGCTGCTCGAGACCACCAGCCGGGCGCAGCGGCGCGAGCAGAGCACGCGCCGCTGAGCGGCAACGGAGGGTTTGCCGCCGCCTCGAGCGGCGCAGCGTCATGCTCGACGAATTCCTGCAGGAAGCGCGCGTCGCCTATTTTTCCATGGAGATCGCGCTACGCAGCGAGATCCCCACCTACGCGGGCGG
>Ga0335073_10000645_pt1 | contig 45471 bp, 44 predicted proteins | sample Lox_Sample_22_FD_207093 | JGI IMG/M metagenome (GOLD analysis project Ga0335073, IMG submission 207093) | Soil microbial communities from Loxahatchee National Wildlife Refuge, Florida, United States - Lox_Sample_2.2 | ecosystem: Environmental > Terrestrial > Soil > Wetlands | place: USA...
AGCATGGCGCGGCTTCGCCGCCGCGCAACCCCTCGACGACATCGGTCCCGGAATAGTCCTGGTCCCGATGCCAGGCCACACCCGAGGCCACACCGCCGTCGCCGTGGATGCCGGACACCGCTGGGTCTTTCACTGCGGCGACGCGTTCTACCACCGCGGCACGATCGACGGGCAATCCAACGTCCCATTCATCCTGCGCGCCCAAGAAGCCCTGCTTGCCTTCGATCGCAAGCAAGTACAAGCCAACCACCACCGCCTTGCCGAACTGCACCAGCGGCAGGAACCCGACCTCCTCGTCTTGTGCTCGCACGACCCCACCCTCTTCGCACACGCCTGCAACACCGCTTGATACCGCAACTCGTCATTGGAAAGGACAGCAGCCGTGCAGTTTTCACAGAATTACGCCCGTTGGAATCGCGCCGTGACCAATAAGGTCGTCCGCATCTGGGCGGGATGGGTTCCCGCGATGGGCCTGCTGACACACACTGGCCGACGGTCAGGTCGCCAATACCGAACGCCGTTAAACGTCTTCCCGACCAACGACGGCTACGCGGTCCTGCTCCCCTATGGCCTCGGCAAGACCGAATGGCTGAAGAACCTGCAGACCGCGGGCAGCGCCGAGTTGAAGCACTACGGCAAGAGCTACCGCATCACCAACCCGCGCGTCACCACCAAGCAAGAGGCAGCGGCATCGGTCCGCGCGCCCTGGCGCTTCGTCTGCGCCAAGGCGCCGTTCGCGGACGCGCTCTTGCTTGCCGCTCAGGCGGACAGCGGCGCGCCACCGCCTACCTGACGGTGCGCGGCATCCTAGGCAGGGTCGAACGACGATTTCACTCGGCCGCTAGGAACGTGATCCAAGAGCGTTAGAGCTTCTTGTGTTTCGGCCGTTTCGGGGTGTTCCCAGCGGCCGAGAAATGTCTCGTGGCGTGTGAGGAGGTCTTCGATGTCCCAGCCGCGGCGGATCAGAAGCTGGGTCTGTGCCAACCGTCAGCGACCCAGTCCCCGACGTCTCCGATGCCGAGACTGAGTTTCCTCTGACGCACTTAGACCTAGGTGCGTTCAATACTTGGTGAATCTTGACGCGGATCCTGCGACCGAGATGATTCATCGCCGTGAACTGCAGTTATTCGGTGGAGCTAAGGGGACTCGAACCCCTGACCCCCACACTGCCAGGAGCGCGCGGGTGGCCTGAACAGGCACAATAGCGGCGATTTTGGGCTGTAGATGTCGGTGCTCACGGAGTAATTGTCGTTACCGTTGTCGTCAGAATTGTCGTCGACGACCGACTACGCGAAAGCCGCGCAAAGTCCCCGGCCGCCGGGAACTCGTATCCGTTTGTATTACAATGACGAAGTGGCGGACGGCCGGTTCGGTCTCGATCTGCTCGACGACGAGGATCCGTTCGAGATCGACACCCAAGCCGCCCACCTGTTCAAGCACCCACGCCTGGGCATCGAGGACATCCGCGACGTCTGGGCATCCGACCCGATGTTTTACCCGGCCAAACCTCCCGCGCACTGGCTGATGGTCGCCGAAGTTGAGGGCACCGTCCTCATGGTGCCGCTCGCCCCCGCCCGCGATGGCAACCCAAAACGCTGCCGCCCTATCGGCTGCTACCCCGCCTCCAAACACCTCTCTGACCAATACCGGAGTGACAGATGAACCAGCCAATGACCCCCGACGAGGAATACGAGTTCTACACACGCCCCGAAAACCAGGAACCCCAAGGGCCCGGGCGACGCCGGCTAACCGCCACCGTTCCCGTGCGCTTCCCGCCCGAGCTGTTGGAGCAAGTACGCGCCGCGGCAGCCGCGGACGACCGGTCCGTCTCCTCGTGGATTCGCCGCGCGGTCGAACACGAACTTCGCCATCCGGCTTAAATCTCGTAACCAACGAAGTACCGAGAGACGGCTCTCGGCGGTACCGGTTTCGACGTCGTTGTCTGGTTATGCGGCAATGGATTTAGCCGAGATCATCCGGCAAGAACACAGCGTATCCGGCTGGTTCCCGATGAATTTCGGCGAAATAACCGCGACTCCAGACCGGGATACAACGTCACCTCCTTGCGGTCCGGGACTGCGTTTCATCAAGATGACTTCGTGACTGCCCTCGCGGACGCCGTCCTGCCGCTCATCAGGACACGCGCGGAAGTATGGCGGTGGAACGTCGCCGATGCGCACGGAGCCCGGATGCATGAGGCTGTTACGGCCCTACGCGAAGCCACCGAAACCGAAAACCCGACCGTTGTGTTTGCCGTAACTCAGAAGGCGATCGCGTCGGCACTCAAGGTAATCATGCGCGCCGATGACTCCAGCGGAATCATCGGTGACGCCTGCCGCGATCTGTTGGACCTTCACCCCCGAGTGGCGGAAATAGCCCGTCCGCCCACCGCCCAGTTGATCGACTGGATGATCAAATTCCAGTTCGAGAACGAATGCGACTACTTCACGATCGACCCGGTCGCGTACGCGCCCGCTCTTGGAGAGCTGGGCATCGCGAGGTATCGAGCGAGACTCGATGGGGTCGCGGCAAGTCTCAGCACCCGCCCACCGCGCGATCGACAATGGACAGCGTCGCGCGCCGGTGATTGGCACACCCTCGATTGGAACGCGCAGCGTCTGGCTGTCCTCGATAGAGACATTGAAGCGATCGTGCGCACCCATGCCCGAGACCGGCGAGTTGCGGTGTGGCATCAAGACACCGCGGAGGCCCTGGAGGAAATCGGCCATACCGACCTCGCGATCGACTGGGCCAAGCAGGCAACCGATTTCGACTCCGGCCACCAGTCGCGGCGGGCCGCAAACTACTGGTGCGAACTGCTCGCTAGGTATAGGCCCGACGACCTGCCGGCTGCTCGGGTGGAGGTATTCCGCCGCTGGCCATCGTCGACCACGGCCGCAGACCTCTATCAGGCCGCCGGCGCCGCGTGGCCTGACTACCGCGAAGACGTGTTCGCGCGTCTGGCACCAATGCCGCCGCGCGAAACCGTGGTCTTCGCGCTGGCGCATCTGAAGGACATCCCACTCGCCTGGAACCTCGCGCATACCCTTGGCCTCGATGACGACCGCACCTGGAGTGACCTCGCCAAGGCATACGAGAAATTCGACCCTCTCGCCGTACTGCCGGTGCACACCGAGCTAGTGGCGAACGAGCTGGCCGAAGCTAGCGCCCAGCACTACCGAAATGCCGCTCGACGGCTCAAGAAGATGCGCAAGCTCGCAGCTGGGTCGGATCAGGCTAACGAGGTCAACGAGTTGATCGCCGACCTCCGCCACCGATACCACCGTCGGCCTCGGCTCCAACTGGAGTTCGATCGAGCGGGGCTCCCCTAGCGCTCGCGCTACGGGCGGCTCGTAGCATCGTCCTGCCGACACTGGGCGCAAGCGACGGCCTAGCGAAGTGTCAGGGAGCCCACGACCGGGGAGCGCTCGCGGATGGCTCTGGATTGCCCCCGCAGTTCTCGGCTGAAACCACAGCAAACAAGTCCCGTGGCCTACTGCGGTCAGAATCGTCGTTACTGATGTCGTCAAAATGTCGTCAACCCAGCAGAGCCCGCCCCGATGCGGCTGCGTTGGCCACGCGTTGACGGCTACGGCCCTAGTGCCGAGATCGGCGCGACATGAACCCCGTCAGCTCGCTTCCCGCCACCGCCGGTCGCGGTTACCACAACAAGAGCGGACGGGTTGCCGTGCTTCGAGGCATCCACGTCGGCCGCGAAGTCGAGGAGGCTCTTCGCCGCCCTGTCGATGACGATTTGATCACCCGTCAGCTTCACCTCGAATGCGGCCCAACCGTCGGGTGTGTCGATGATCGCGTCGACTTCCTTACGACCGTGAGACTCGCGCCAGGAGTACACCGCCCCGCCGAGCGATTGCGCGTAGATGCGAAGGTCGCGTACGGCCATCGCCTCAAAGTGAAGTCCGGCAGCCTCGAGGTCGGCGATCAGGTCCTTCGATCCGACCCTCAGCGCGGCTGTGCCCAGCGACGGGTCAACGAAGTAACGGACCGGCGCCTCGCGTAGTTCAGTGCGCGAACGCATATGCGGCTTCCATGCCGGCGAGTTCTCGGTCAGCTTGAGCCGATCGAGCGCGTCGAGGTAAGAGTTCACCGTCTCCTTGGCCGGGGCACGGTCACCGTCACCGGCGATATCTGCGCCGAGTGCGGTGAGCTTGATTGCTGTCCCAACGGATCGCCCGAGCGATGCAAGTGTACGGCGCAGCCGGTCCGGAGTGCGCTTGCCGGTGCCAAGGTCCGGAATATCGATGTCGACGATCTGCGTAAGGTAGTCGGCAAGCCAGCCCCGGGCGGTCCGCTCCGATTGGTTGAGCAACGCCGGCCAGCCGCCGATAATGATCCGCTCCATGAGGCCCGGGACCGTCATCGCGGTTCGCTTCGCCTTCTGGTCTTCGCCGCGCAGCAGAGCAGCCAGCGAAACCTCACCCGTCGAATGGCCGGATTCGAAAAGGCTCATCGGCCGCATCCGGAGCGTGCCGATCCGACCCGCGCCGGAATGCAACTCGCGCTCATATCTTGGGGTCGCCGAACCGGTCAGGATGTACAGGCCACGGCGGCGCAGATCATCGACATGCCGCCGCACCTGGTCCCAGATCTCCGGTGCGCGCTGCCATTCATCGAAAAGAATTGGCGTCTCTTGATCGAACAGCTCATCCGGGTTGAGCCCCAGCAGCGCCCGCGCGTTGGGGTCGGTGTCGAAGCGGACTGAACTTTTCGTCTGCTGGAGGGCGGTTTCCGTCTTGCCGCAGCCCTTCGGCCCATCGATGAGGACAGCACCGATCGAGGTTAGCCGCTCAGACAGCTCGGCATCGACGACGCGTGCTCGATAGTCGAACATGGCACTAGTCTACGTTTCCGACAGCTCCTAGTCGCTGTTTTCGACAGACTGTACTCGCTGTTTTCGACAGATTGAATTCGCCCGTTCCGGCAACCACGGGCGATAGTTCAATGCCCAGGAAGTGATCCTGCGAGGAAGCCAGAGCATGTCCCCATACTTGAATGTGGCGACACCCGAACCGCTCGTTGTCGTCAAAAGGCGACCCGGACGACGAGGACAGCTAACGCTGAAGCCAAGAATAAAGCACGGTCACGATGGATTTTCCGCTGGTGGAGCTAAGGGGACTCGAACCCCTGACCCCCACACTGCCAGGAGCGGGCAGGAGCCGTGACCAGGCACGATAGGACCGTTTTCGGACAGTTGTGGGCGTTGTTGGGCGTGCAACTGTAGTCAGGGTTGTCGTCAGAATTGTCGTCATCGATCCGTTGCGCTGCGGATGTGTCGACGACGAACATACTGGCAAATTAATCCGGTAACGCAGTCAGAGGGAATCGTCCGAAGTTGAACAAAGCTCGGCGTTCTTGCCGTGAGGCTAAAGAATTCGGCGGCGAGGTCACAGCACACCTGGATGCGAACTGCGTTAGCGACCGCGTAGTCGTAAATAGTCGTCGATGGCCGTGTCGGCGATCGAGGCGATGCCGATGGATCCGTCGCCGGTTTTCGTAGCGCAGTTTGTCGACGGCTCTGCCTAGCGGTGTTAAGGCGTGTCGCGGCGCGCAGGAGAGGGCACGCAGCACTTAGAGTGTGTGCCGAGATACTTCGGCGGGTTGTCTGGGATTTCTTCCTGTCACGTTGTCTGGTGACGTGGCCCCGCAAGAGTTGGCACGCCGGGTGGGCGGGCCAGTGAGCCCTAGAAGGGGCGCTGGAACCGACCCTGCGACCAACGAGAGGCACTGCTTCGAGATGACTGCCCGGCACATCTACGTCGATGAAACGAAGCAACGCACCTACGTCCCGGTGGCTAGCGTTCATATCGCCAGGGACCTACGGACCCTGCGCGGGGTCGTCGAAGGGTTACTGCTGCCAGGGCAGCGGTACCTGCATATGAAGGATGAGAGTGAGGGGCGCAAACGGCAGATTGCTGCCGCGATCGTCGACGCTGGTGTGCGGGCGACCATCTATCGCGCCGGGCCGCAGCACCGCACCCATAACCAGCGGCGTGCGGCCTGTCTTCAGGCTTTGGTGGAGGACCACGCCATAGACCCGGAGACGTTGCTCATCATCGACCGTGACGAAACCCTGGTCAGCTTCGATAATCAGCGGTTGATCGAGTTCACCCGGGCTGCGCGCTGTCGAGACACCCTTCGATACGAACACCGAAGCGCCAAAACAGAACTCCTGCTCGGCATACCCGATGCCATCGCCTGGTGCTGGGCCAAAGGAAGTCGGTGGCGACAGCAGATTGGTCCGGCGGTGACGGATGTCGTCGACGTCTAGTCCTGAAGAAGCGCGAAGCCCGAGCGCCGCGGTCGTCCGGCCGGGTCTCGGGCTCACTTCCTGAAGCTCAACGCAGCAGGCGCCTCGATAATACCTCCTTTATCGGTGTTTAGCCCTTAGCTGCTATACGGGCCGCGGCGGTGCTGGGGATCTCCGCCGCCTGTCATCGCTCCTTTCCGACCCGTGTGCGGATCGGTGTGCCTTCGCTTATCGCCACCGCGTACTTGGCCAACTCCGCGTCCGGCATCGCATCGTCGAATTGAGCAAGCTCGCGCTTGAGCACGGGCTTTATGTCATCTAGGGGCTGACCTTTGTAGCGGGCCGACATGGAGTCGAGAACCTTCTGAATCTTGCCGGCGATCTCTTTGAGTCCAGGCTCGGCTGCGCGAAGGATCTGTTCCTCAAAATCACGGCTGAACTCGAATCCCGATGCCATTGTGGTGACACTCCTGTCCTGGGCCATTGCCCATTGACGAGCACTACGCATGACATCGGCTAGAGTCGTGATCCTAGTTGCCAAACTAGAGCGCCGGCCCTGAGCGATCTCACCCTGATTGCCAGGGCTTCGGTGCTCTATTGAGGAATTTTACCGGCAAAATCACACGCATGTAATTGTGGGCCGGTGCCGGTGTGCGCCGGCAGTTGCGCATCGAGGTCTCGGCCGGTGGTGTTGACGCGGGCATAACCACGCGGACCGGCGTCATGCCGACGACTGTCTCATTGCGCACCGACAGGCAGGATGTGAGACACGGGGGCGTGAGACAAAAAATCAGATACCGCTACCTGCGGCTACACGTTGGGGTAGCGGCCAGCGAAGGACCGTCTCTTTTCTATGGAACTGAGACATCATCGAGCGCTGGGCGCTTCGCCTTATAGCTACCGAGACTCCTAGATCCGCGATGGTCCTGGCTGTGAATGTGCTCTTCGCTGCTTTGGCGCTTGCTGCGATAACGTCGGGGCGGCTTGACGGCGCTCGACCGTCCCTTAAATATCCTTTCTACGTGTTCCTCAATGTATGAGCAGACCAGGAGAGTTGATTAGCGTGCTATCAGGCGGTGTCGGCACCATCGCCGCCACAGCGATGGTGCTAGCGGCAGCGTTCATACGCAGACTTTAAACGTTGTTAGCTGTCAACGATCTGCACGTTCGCCCCGTACGCGCTGAGCAGTGAGCAAAAGCACCTTTCATTCCGTTAATTTGCGTTGGCGCTGCGCGCAGGTTTCTCACATGCATTGGGCCGCAGTGCATTACGGTGCCAAACAATGGCTCGCACCACAACCCGTCTTTCTGTGAGTGCTGCTGGGAGATCCCTGAAAGTCGGTCGAAATGATGTGAATGTGCGCACGCTTAACCTAAACTTAGGAACCCTCAGTAACGCTTATGTCCCGCTCAGTGGAGACGCAATTTTCGATCGGAGTCGTCATGATCAGGAACGTCCGCTTCTGGGCCGCCGGCGTGGGTGTCGCTGGCGGGTCCGCGCTGGCCGCCGCCACGATCGGTACTGGTTTCGCGCCAGCCGCCAACGCCACAGGCGATGAGAGCGTGGGCATAGCTGGTGCCAGCGTTTCTGACACCGCGCTGTCTGCTGCCAGCTCTGGCAATCCGTTCGACCCGGCTGTGGTCCCCTACAGCCCGGACCCGTCGAACCTGTTCTCGCCCGTGTACACGGTCGCGCCGGTAGGTCCTGAGGAGGGGATAAGTACCGTCACCGACCCGAACAACCTGGACACCACAGATACCTTTGGCACCCAAGACTTCTCCGTCTCGACCTTCGGTATTCCGGTGGACACGTTCACCGGGAATGTCGAATACACGCCAACTCCATTTGACGAGGAAACCGGCTTATCCGGAATTCTGAGTCAGCTCAGCCAGGACTTCGGGCTGCCCGGCGGCTACAGCGAGGAGATCACCACGCTCGGCGGCACCGGGACCGTGCTGCCCGAGGAGCCGACCGGTTTCCTGATCTCGGAGTTCGGGGCCGGGTACGGCAACGTTTTCGAGGAGTCCATGAACACCGCCGGGACTTCGGCCACCGTCGGGGATTTTGTGCTCACACCGTTCGGGACCGAAAACATCACCCCCATCGTTGATCTCTTTCTCCCCCCAGGCATCACCGATGCGGCCGGCACCGTTGATCCGTCATCGTTCGTCGATCTGCTGTCGTCCATCGGGCTGTAACGCCGCGAGTCTCACAGTCGACGAGGGGGTTCCGATGACCAGCAGTGTCCGGGGATGGGCTGCCGGTGTGAGTTTGGCTGGTGGAGCGGCGGTGGTCGCTGCGATGATCGGGACGGCCAGCGGACCTGCCGCGCATGCCGACGACCTCTCAACGGATATCGGGGCTGGTTGCAAGCTATGGCAATCAGTACGACCCCGCTGACTCGTGCGGTGCGTAGCTCTAGTAAGGATGATGCGCGATGCGCGGTCCACTGCTGCCGTCGTCGTCTTCGGCGGCGAGAGCGGGCACCATTTCGCTTGTGACTAAGCCTTGTTCGCGGGTGATCTCGTCGACGATGTCGAAGGACGCGGCGATGTTGTTCGGTGTGTCGATGATGATGGTCACGACCGGCACATGCCGGCTCAACTGGAACAACTTGTCACCGTGCGGCGCGTGATCGCCATGGAAGCCCCAGATTCCGCGCAACACCGTTGCCCCGTGTGACGATTCGTGTTCCCGTAGTCGGTGGATCAGGGCGCGATGAATCGGCATCCCGTCGTAGCGCGCGGCTTCTGAGGAGTAGACCATTAATTTCTGGAACAGCGCTAAGCCGTGTTCGTCAGTTCCGGGTAGAGCGTGTGGTCGTTCTAAGAGTTCGCCGTCGCGCTTACACACCCGCACCCGTTCCAAGGTGACGATGGGGCGCCGGAGCATCCCGCCAATTTCGGGTAGCACCCGACCGATCCGCTCGCCGCTGCCGACGGCGATGATCATCATCGGCACGTCGGGGTTTCGGCCGAAAAACTTCGCCCGTTCCCGCTGTCCACGAACAGTACCGTCGACGCCCAAGAAGACCGATGCGCCGGCGAGTTGGCGCCGGTAGAGCAGATCGCACACCGCAGTAAAAGCGGGCACGCCGTAGACCCGCTCCTTGCGGCCGACGTAGATCGTGAGTTTGGTGGCCTCGTGATGCTCGTCAGACAGCTCGACGGTGTGGATGTCGTCATGCAGCAATCGCGCGCGTTCGAGGCTGATAAGACCGCGTCTATTGACGGCCAGCACCGATTCGAGCACCTCGTCGATCACGGGCTTGGTGTCCACCGCGATGATCGCAACGGGGGGGTCTTCGGACAAGGTCAGCGACTGGTCGGTTCTGAAGTGGCGGCGCGACCCAAACCCGGCGATCCCGCGAAGCACGATGCTGGTTGCGACGCCGCGTTGTTCGTACATATCGAGCATGGCCTCGGCCACGAAGCGGCGGCCCTCGCGTTGACGCTCACCGAAGTAGGCGCTTAGCTTGAGACAGTCTTCGTCCATCACCGTTCCCTCCGTTGCGATACAAGCGAATTCATGTCGGTTGCTGCTGAGAGCGTCACGGTGAACCTGATGCCAATGAGTAAAAACATGCGGATTGACCGAGCATGCTGGTAGGTTGTGACAGAGATGGTGGTGGGGCTCGCCACAAATGCGTGTCTGATACGGACGGCCAACGGTCCCTGCGTAGTTGATTGAGGTCGACTGGGCAGCCGTATTGCGGCGCCGCGTCGATCCCGGACGCGGAGGAACTGAAGTGACCATTGAGTTTTTGTCGATCTCGGCAATAGAAATCCTCGACTCGCGCGGTCGGCCCACCTTGGCGGTATTGGCAACGTTGGCAGATGGAAGACAGGTGCGCTCGGGCGTGCCGTCCGGGGCGTCGACCGGCAGCCGGGAGGCCGTGGAGCTGCGCGACCACGACGAGCGCTATGGCGGCCTGGGTGTGCTTAACGCCGTGGCGGGCGTCAACGGGCCGATCGCTGAGGCGCTGACGAGTCGGGCGTTCAGCAGGCTCGACGAGGTTGATCAGACGCTGTGTGAATTGGATGGCACACCCGATAAGTCGCGCTTGGGCGCCAACGCGATCGTTGGTGTGTCGATGGCAGCCGCGCAGGCATTTGCCCTGGGGTCCGGACAACCGTTGTGGCGGTGGCTGGTTCCCGAGGGGGTGATTCCGCGGCTTCCAGTTCCACACTTTAATGTGCTCAACGGCGGTGCCCACGCGATCAACGGTGTCGACTTCCAAGAATTCATGATCGCCCCACTCGGGGCACCGTCGCTGCCCGAAGCGGTGCGCGCCGGCGCAGAGGTGTATCGGCGCCTGCGATCGACGTTGGTGGACCGCAATCTTGCCACCGGATTGGGTGACGAGGGTGGTTTCGCGCCCGCTGTGGATGGCGCAGAAGAAGCGTTGGCGCTGCTCACCAAGGCCATTGGCGATGCCGGCTACTCCGCCGGACGCGATGGTGTCGCCATCGCGATCGACCCGGCCGCCAGCGAATTTCACCGCGACGGCCGCTACCAGTTGGGTTGGCAGTCGTTGTCCAGCGACGAGTTGACCGACTTCTACGCCGACATCGTCGAGAGGTTCCCGGTATGGAGCATCGAAGACGGTATGGGAGAGCACGACACGGTCGGCTGGCAGAAGCTGACCACGGCGTTGGGTGATCGGGTGCAGCTGGTCGGCGACGACAACTTTGTGACCAACCCCGACATCATCGGATCGGGGGTGCGGGCTGGTGTCGCTAACGCCGCTTTGATCAAGCTCAATCAGATCGGTACGGTGACTGAAACCCTTGAGGCGCTTAAGGTTTGCCGGGATGCCGGCTATGGGGCGATGATTTCGCATCGGTCGGGTGAAACCGACGATACGTTTATCGCCGATCTGGCGGTGGCGTCGGGCTGCGGTCAGATCAAGTCGGGGGCTCCGGCCCGAGGCGAACGGGTGGCCAAATACAACCGCCTTCTCGAAATCACTGCAGCGGCACCGAATCTGGCGTTCGGCTTGCCGGGTCGTTGATCCGTGAGCCGTCATGACGTCGCGATCACCACGGCCAACACGGCCAGCACCGCGATCAGCATATAGGTCATGTAGGCGTCCAGGCGACCCGATTGCAGGCGTCGGGCCGTTCGCGACACGATCAGCAAGGCTACGATGAGCGGGCGGTAGAAATATCGTTCGACAAGGTCGACGACGTCGACGCGGTAGGTGAGTACGCCTGAGCCCGCGCGGTTACGGCCGGGTTCTTCTGATGTGTCCACCAGTTCGGATCTGGTCAGCAGCACGTTCGACAGCACATTGCGTACCGGGTTGGCGTAGGCGAATGATGTGTAGCCGACTCCACGGTCGACGCCTGGTGACGCCGACGACCACGGCGTCACCCGACGCGCGTGGAAGGGGTTTCGGCCGGCGAACAATGTCGCGAACGCAGCGATCAGCAGGGCCATTAGCGGTAGCACGATCCATAGCCAGCTCGGCGACAGGGCTGAGAAGTCGTCGAATACCGGCTGTAGCACCCAGGGTTTGGCGTTGGCGCCGGCTGCCTGACCGCCGACGATGGGGGCGACACCCGATGCGATCACGCGGACCTGCAGCGGCGCGACTGCCGCGACACCAAGACATCCCACCACCAGCAGCGCCACTGCGAAGCGGTAGGACCATTGACGATCCGGGCGCGCGCGGTCCGGGTCGATTGGTGGCTCACCGATGCGCGCGGGACCGAATGCGGTGAGCGCGACCACCCGCACGAATGTCACCCCCGCGATGCCGATCGTCAACGCGATCAACGCTCCTGTCGCTGCACTGGTCAGCTGCATAGCGAGGCTGGAAATCCGGAACTGTTGCATGAGCGCCTCGAGGGTGAACCATTCGGAGGCGAATCCCGCGGTCAGTGGTAACCCGGCTAAAGTTAGCGATCCGATCGCCAAACCTGTTCCCGCCCAGGGCAGTCGGCGCACGACACCGCCGAGGCGGTCCAAATTGGTGGTGCCGGTAGCCTGTTCGATCGTCGACGTCGACACGAACAGTAGTGTCTTGCCGAGTGCATGTGCCATCACTTGCGCGGTGCCGGCAACTAGTCCGGCGGCGATCAACTTCGGCTGCCCTACTGAGGCGCCCACTAGTGCGACACCAAATCCGGTGGTGATCACTCCGGCGTTTTCCACGCTCGACCATGAGATTAGGGCCGCAAGGTCGGGGTTAACCGCGGCGTGTGCGATCCCGAGGATCGCGGTTACTCCCCCGACGGCGAGCACCACGCAGACCAGCCACACGGGTGGAGGTCCGAGGATGTTCAAGGTGCGCCACATGCCATAGAACCCGACATTGACCGCGGCGCCCGCCATGATCGCGCGAGCCGGCCCGGGGGCCGCGGCGTAGCCGCGCGGCATCCAGATGTGCGCCGGCACCAGCCCGACCTTGACACCGAATCCGAACAGCATCAACGCATACGCGGCTTGGCCTACTGCGCTGTGCGGATCTACAGTGCCGACGCTGAACGCGAAGGAGTGTGTGCGGCTGGCCAGTAGCAGAGCGCCCATCAGGACCGCCGCACCGCTGATTTTTCCGAAGACCACGGTGATGATCGAGCCGGTGGCTCGGCCGGGCAGGTCGCGGTCGTAGCCGGCCAGCAGGTAGAACGCGACGGTCAGTAGTTCCCAGCCGAACAGCAGGACAAATAAGTTGTCGGTGGTGATGATGGCCGTGACAGCGGCTAGCGCGATAGCTACCGCTGCGGGCAGCCGGGGACGATTGCGGTTACCGGACGCGGCCGCGGCGATCAGGGCGGGTATCGCGACGCCGAATGAGATGACGAGAAACAGTCCGGACAATGCGTCGACATCAAGCCCGGCCGGCCCGAGCCCGGCCAGTCCTGCCAGGCCGAGCCGTTGACGGCTTCCGGCCAACCCGTAACTCCCGGCGATCACGAACAGCACTGCGGCAGCCACATTCAGCGTCCACGCGCCGCCGCACAAGCGTCTCTGGGTTTCGGCGGCAGCGGCAAGGCCAGCACACCAACTGATCAGCACAGCCGAAGCCAGCAGTACTAGGCCCGCGGCGATCATCGGTTGCCCCCTGTGCCTGGCGCTGGGACGCGGCCCAGCGCCAGCAGGATGCCGTGCAGGATGCTGAACGGGGAGGCTGGGGCTCCAGGCACCCAAACATCTACGGGGACAAGCTCGCCGACGCCGTCACCGCCGGTGTATCCGCCGCCGATGAGTCCGCCGCTGACCGCGTCGGTGCCCACGGCGATCACCACCGTCGGGTTGGGCATCGCCTCGAGCGTGCGACGCAACGGTTCCACCATGCCCGAGGCGCCGATACCAGTCACGAGCAGGATGTCGGCGTGGCGGGGGCTGGCGGTGAAGAAGATTCCCAGCCGGTGTAGGTCGTAGACCGGGTTGGTCAGCGCTTCGATTTCCCATTCGTCGCTACCGTCGGATCCAGTGTCGATGTGGCGCAGATGCACCGAACGACGTAACCACTGCACCCGCCTCGCCAGGCTCGCACGCAATTCGGCGAGCGCCTCGTCGGTTTCCCCGACGCCCCCGACCACCAGAGTGCGCCGGCTCAACCGTGCTGTTGCCGCGCCTGACTCCCAGGCAAACCACTCGGGTGCGGCCTGAACGCACCGCCCGCACAGGATGCAGCGTCCGCGGTCCAGCCGTGGGGGCAGTTGCTCAGCGGCGATCGCCGCGGTTGGGCACGCCGCGGCTGCCTGAGCGACCGGATTGGGTGCCGTGGATTTCGGGCCGTGAATCACGCTTACCGCGGCCGGAAAGCTGTTGAAGTAGCAGTCGGCGCGTTTGGGCCATCGGGTAGTGAGAATCCCGTTGCGCAGACCTCTGAGCACCCACGGCATCTACATCGCCACCCCGGCGTAGCCCAGCCCGAAACTCGCTTCGATGAAGGGGAAGTCGGTGAATACATCGCCGTTGAAGACGTCGTGAAACAGCAGCATGTTGTGCAATGACGGCGACCTGGCGAAGCACCGCCCGATCATGCCGTCGCGAACCTCCAGGGCGTAGAGAACCTCGCCCTGGGGCGCCTCGGCCCAGCCCAGAGCAATGCCGTCGACCGTGGGCACCTCGACAGTCAGGGTGGTGTCAGACAGCCCCGAGAGCCGTTCGCAGGCGCGCTGGATCAATTCGACTGCGCCGTCGATTTCCGCCCACCGCACCCGCAGTCGGGCCAATGCGTCGCCGTGGTCGTGGAGCGCCGCGCCGTCGATCAATGGAAGCTCGGCGTAGCCGTCGTATACGCGGCGACGCGCGTCGTCGTCGACGCCCGAGCCGCGTCCCACAGGGCCCAGTGCGCCGTGCGAAGCCGCCAGCGCCGGATCCAGATGACCGGTGCCGCGCAGCCGGTCCAGAAACGACGGGTCGGCCATCAGCGCGCTGCGGTCGCGGTGAATCCGTTGCGTGATCACCCCTAGCTGGTATGCGGCGGCGGCGGGTCGCAGTCGCGGCTCGGCGGCCACGCCGCCAACACGGACGACTGAGCGCCCGAACCTGTTGCCGCACAGCCCCGATACCACTCGCATGATGCACTCTTTGTGCCAGCCGAATCGGGCGTGGGGTACCGCCAGTCCGGCGGCGTCACACAGCCGGGTCACTACGTCGAGATGGTTGGCCAGGCGTTCCAGCTCGGCGTGGATCACGCGGACCAGACCCGCCCGTCGTGGCGCAGTGACCTCGGTCAGGGTTTCCGCGGCGTGGGCGAACGCCAGTGCGTGCGCGACCGACGCGATGCCCTCAACCCGCTCAGCGATCAGGACTCCGTCCGCAGTCGGTAATCCCTCGAACCGCTTAGCGATACCGCGATGTTTGTAGTGCGGACGGATGTTGAGGTGTGGGATGTCTTCGCCAGGCGTCTCGATGAGGAACTCGATGGATTCGAAGACTCCGGAGCGCACCGGGCCGAGCGGCAAGGTGAAGACCCCGTGCCCGCTGACATCAACCGGTCCGTGTTGGTCCGCGGCGCTGGAGTGGATGTGCCTATCGAGCCTTTCCTGCTCAGGGTGGCCTGGCCGGGGTGATGGTTGCCCGGGCTGGCGAGGCAGCAGCAGTGGGTCCAGCCGCGGATGTCCGTCCGGCACCACGCCTGACAAGTCATGCAGTGCCCGCTCATACCAGAAGGCTGCCGGCACATCAGGTGTCAATGCCGGGTAGGACAGCGATCCGTCACCGTCCGGCGCGATTAGTGTGCGCAGGCAGCTGACGACTGAACCGCCGACGAGCAAGCCGTGCAAGTATGCCGAGTCACCCATGTGGCTGGCGTAGACGCCGGCGAATCGCTCACCGTCGGCAACACGGGCGGTGATCTGATCTCGCCACTGGCCCAGCGGCAGGTCGGCGATGGTAGTCAAGCCAGCCGCGGTCATGGTGCACCTGCTAGCAGTTCGCGGGCACCAGAATTGAGCAACTCCACTAGATCAGGCGGAGGCGCCAGTCCCAACACCAACAACACCAGGACTCCGGCGACGACGGGCGCTACCATCCATCGGCTGGGTTCACCGCGCATCGGTGTCGACTCAGCATCCGTTGAGTCGTCGGGTTCCGGCTGGAACAAGATTCGTGTGGTCGCCAGACTCATACCCAAGAATGCCAGGGTGACCAGACATACCAGCACGGCGGTCAATACGTTGCGGCCATGCGCGAAACCACCGGTCACGATCTGAAATTCGCTGCGGAACAACCCAGATGGAGGCATTGCCGACAGCGCCAATACGGCGGTCAGGAACAACGGTCCCGACCAGGGCAGCAACTCGATCCCCCGCGCCATCTTGCCCAGTTCCTTGGTGCCGAACTTGCGCACCAGCACTCCTGCGCCCATGAATGCATTGCCTTTGGCGGCGGCGTGCGCTAGCACATGCAACAACACCCCGGACAACGCGATGGGTGCCCCGAAGCTGACGCCGATCGCCAGGATGCCCATGTGTTCCACGCTTGAATAGGCAAGTAGCCGTTTGATATCGCGTTGCTCAAGCAAATACAGCGCGGCCAGCAACAACGACAGTACGCCGAAAACCAAGAGCACGATCTGCGGGAATCTGGTTCCCAGTGTGCCGGCGGCGATTTGGTAGTAGCGCAGGATTGCATAGAAGCTGACCGCCAGTAGCGAACCGGACAGCAGCGCCGAGACCGGCGTGGGCGCTTCAGCGTGAGCGTCGGGCAGCCAGGTATGCACCGGGAAGAAACCAACTTTGGTGCCGTATCCCACTATCGCCAGCACAAAGGCCAGGCGCACCGGTGTCTGCGGCAGCTGGCCCGCGGCACCGATCAACGGATCGAACGCCAGGTCGTAGGACTGGCCCAGGACCTTCGCGCCCGCGTAGTACATGAAGATGGTCGCTAGCAGACCGATGCCCAACCCGGACGAAGCGATCAGCACGTACTTCCATGCTGCCTCGGTGGCCCCCTCGGTGTTGTCGAGTGCCACCAGCAGTGCGGAGACGACCGTGGTGATCTCGACGGCAATCCACAACAACGCAAGGCCATTGACCAACGGAGCGCAGATCATCGACCACGCAAATGCGTTGAGCCCGAGATAGAACCGTGCACTGTGGTGGGCGAACAATGCCTGTTGCTCGGCGGACTCGGAACGCACCGCACGCTGCTCGTCGGCCAGATAGCCGACGGCATACAGACCGACGGCTGCGTAGAGAAAACAGGTTCCGAGCAAAAAGATCACCGACAGCGCATCAGCGCGCAGGTAGTGCAAGCCAGTGATGGTGTGGCCGCTGGCCGCCGGCACCAGCGCCAGTGCCAGGATGAACGAGATGATGCCTGACAGCGCGGTCACCCACGCGGCGGGCCGATGCGGAGCGCGCAGACACACCAGGGTGGCCAGCAGCGGCAGCACGATCAGCAATACCATCACGACGCTCATCGGCTATCCCCTCAGCCGATCGAGCGTCTCGGTGGAAAGCGATCGCGTGCGTCGTTGGTGGGTACGCATCAGAACCCCGAAGACGACGACAGCGACGAGTAGATCGAACAGAAACGCCACTTCCAAGATCAGCGGCATCCCGGCAGCGACCACTAGGCTTGCCAGGGACACACCGTTTTCCAGTGAGAAGAACCCAATCGCCTGACTGACCACGTCGCGGCGAACAATCATCAGGATGAAGGCGACCAGTACCACCGCCACCGACAGGCTCAACGCGACGGTCGGCAGCACGGGAGAATGAAGCGCCAGCACGCCGACGGCAAAGAATCCAAATGCTCCCACAGCGATGGAGAGCAGCACTTCGTTGGCGACACCCAAGACACCGCTGCCGGCGATCTCTTCGTTGGCTTCCCGCAGTAGGCCGACCACCACCAGCGGCACCACCACGGCTTTGAGCAGAAGTGACAGCGCTGCAAGTGCATACAGTTCCGGAACGTCGCGACCAAATGCGACGACGGCCGCCAGGATACTTACCGCCAAGGACTGGCCAGCGTAGAGGCGGACCTGGCCGCGCAATAGCGACGCGCGCAGCATCCCAAACTCCAGCAGCAGCACGATGAGCGCCACCGTGTTCGAGACACCCTCGAAGACGGTGGGAACAGCTTCGCTGACCGCCAGTACCATCAACCGCCTCCCAGGTAGAGGGTGAACACCGCCAGCACTGCCAGTAGCAAAGCCGCTGAGACGAATTCGGTTATCTTGAAGAGTCGTAATTTGGCATAGCTGTTGTCCAGGACGGCAATGACGCAGCCCAGCAGCAGTGCCTTCGCCACAAGAGCCGGTATAGCTAGTCCAACATCGATTACGGAGCGAGACGACGCCATCCCCCACGGTGCGACGAACACGTTGCACAAAATAACGTAGAGCACGAATTGTTTTGCAGCAGAACCCCAGTGCAGCAGTGCCAGGTCGGGCCCGGAGTATTCGAACGGCCGGCCGGCCTCGATCATCCCGAATTCTGTTGTACCAGTGTGTGTTTCGACCGGGATGCGTGCTGTTTCGTACAGGATGACCATGAAGAGTGCCGCAGAGGCCAGCAGGTGCGCCGGCCGCACGATCTGGGCGGGTCCGCTACGAACGGTGGCCCCGACAACGTAAGGAAGATCGGTTGTGGTAATCAGCGCGACCGTGAAAAAGACTAGTAGCATCACCGGTTCGGTGATCGCCGCGAATGTCTTGGCCCGGCTGGACGCCAATTGCGCGTAGGCGTCTCCGGTTTCGGCCGCGGCAGCGGCGACCAGGAAGCTGGCGAACGCCAGAATCAGCCCGCCGCCCAGAATGTCACCCATATAGCCCAACGGCAACGCGTAGCTGGTGAGCACCGGGATCAGCATCGGAACTGTTAGATAGCAGGCGAACGACACGAATGGTGCCAGTCGATACAGGACGCTGGCGTCCGGCGGCACCAACGATTCCTTACGGAACAGCTTCGCCAGGTCAAAATAGGGCTGCAGAATCCGTGGTCCGCGGCGTCCTCGCAGCCGGGCCTCGAACCATGAGATGAATCCACTAATGCCAGGCGCGCCGATCACGATGGTGGCCACCTGGAGCGTCTGAATGACGGGCAGCGGCAACTCCGTCATGGGTCACCGAGCGTTGGCCGCCGGCGTATGTGTGCGGGCTGGCTGCGCCGGCGGCCAACGGGTTTTCGTTCGAGTCGGTGGTGTGGGCTACCCGCCGCAGCGCGGCCGCCGATGCGGCACAAGCGTAGAAAGGCGCGCGTCACCTGCGACTCCTCGGTTCGCAGGTGCCATCAGCCTTGTGGCGGTTCGGAAGTCATTTCCGGGCGGGCTCCATCGCCGATGCCAGTTAATCAATGACTGCTCCTCGTGGTCAAGCCGAAGACGCCGTTTGTGCCGTGAAGCATCGGCTGCTGAGCCGATGGAAACCAAGGCTCGCGAGGTTGAGCACTACCATGTTGTTGTCGATCGGGTCAACGTTTTTGCCTAAACCGTCCACGACAGTTCGGTAGCCGTCGCCGTGTAGGACCGCCTGGTAGCGGTGGTGGAAATGTCCATGCCATAGCCGGACCGGGCGTACGACGTCGACAACAGACCGCAGGAGCTCCTGGTGCTCTGCGGAGCGCTGCAATTCAGGTACCGGACATCCGAAACGGTCGAACGCCGCGCCGGGCACGGTGATCCCGGCGGGGCAGTCGTGGCAAAACATCACGTCCGCCAGCCCTGAGGCAGCGGCCTGGCGGCCTTGTTGCGGCGTGATCGACTCTTGCGGCCACCATGACCGTCCGGGAGTGCGCATGAAATGGTCGATGGAATACGCACCACCGAGAGCCAAGCACGTGGTTTGGCCCCAGTGCCACCGGAATCCGCGCGGTACGTGCACGATCCGATCACGAAGGTAGCGCAATCCGTCGCTGGCGACCGACCAGGTGAACAATCGATCGAAGTTTTCGTGGTTGCCATCGACAAAGCCCAGCACGAGGCCGTGACGGGCCAGGGCATCCTCAAGCGCGTCCAGGTATTCGTCGGTGAAGTCGTAGCCGAAGTCGCCCAGATGGACCAGGACATCGGCAGCACGTTTAGCGGCGTGCTCGATCGCCGACACCGCGTAGCCAGTGTCGGCGTGCCAGTCCCCCGCGATGGCAATCCGTGCCGGCGGGTCCAGAAACGAACGCGCCGCGACGAGTTCTAACGACTTATCCGTCGACTCCACGATCGGAAGTGATTTAGTCATGTTGGGCTCCTGAGTTCCCGTCGCCCGGTGCGGAACGCGAGATTCGCTCGCGAGACCGTAAGCCTCGATTAGGTTCTCAGGGACCGTTGTCAGCCGCCAGATTTCTCCGTTGACTGCAGGTGGCGAGCCCCACCGCCTGTCTTGGTGCCAGGTTACTCAGCGCCGCTGTGGTCGGTCAATCGCCACCGGCGCAGACCCATCGGCTAGGCTTGGCTCGAGGCGATGGATCTCCGCCCAGGGTATGAAAACCACGACCCGAACCGCCGTCCAGGCTGATGGTTCCTGCTGGAGCGGAATGCGGGAGGTTGCCGTGGTGCTTGTTGTTGGTTACGACCGCCACTCAGCCAGTCGGGCCGCGCTTGTCTTTGCCGGTGAACTCGCCGGTGCCCTGAACGTGCCACTGCATGTTGTACATGTCGTCGATGACTCTGACGAAGCCGACGCCGGGCGGGCGAGTTCAGCCGGCGCGGATGGCGAAGACCTCGATGCTGAACGTCAGCATGTCGGAGACGCGCTCGGAGAGGTGCAATGGACGTATCATCGGCTGCGAGGCGACCCGGTGACCGCATTGCTGGAAATGACTAACCGACATGGGGCCTCGATGTTGATCGTCGGTCGGCCCGAGCAAGGCATCGGCGCCGCATTCGGACACTTGATCACTGGTAATGTCGCGCGAAATTTATTGCGCCGCAGTAATCGTCCGGTTGTGGTGGTTCCTGAATTCGGCGCGGTCTCGAAATGACCCCAACCGCCGATCGCGTGTTCTTGGCCCGGCACGGCCGCACGGCGCTCAACGCGGAAGGCCGCTTGCGGGGGCTCAGCGACCCACCATTGGACGCGGTCGGGCTCGTTGAAGTGGCGAGGCTTGCCGATGCGCTCGCTGCCGAGTACCCCACTGCGGTCATCTGCAGTCCATTGCAACGCGCGGTGGCCACCGCGCAAGCGATCGGTGCGGCCAGCGGTACACCGGTAATCCTTGACGTTCGACTCAACGACCGCGATTACGGCCCGATGACCGGCCGCGTGCGCGAGGAGGTCGAGCGCGAATACGGCAGGGTCGATTCTGCCCCCGGCGTTGAGCCGCTGACGGCGTTGGTCGCGCGCGCTCACCAAGCGTTCTTCGAGCTGGTCGCCGAGTACGGGCCCGGGCCGCTGGTCATGGTGTCGCATGATGCATTCAACCGTGCTCTGCTGGGTCAGCTTGACCCTGCGCTGGTTGATGTCCGCCAGCGAACCGCATGTTGGAATCAGCTCAGCCTGGTCGCCGGGGCGTGGCGGGTGGACGCCTACGACATCGTCGCCCACTAGCCTAGGTGATCGTCGCGCCGACCCCGACCATGGAAATAGGCCATCATCAGGTCCTCTGCTCTGTGGTAGCGCAGTGAATCCACCCATAACCGGTGCACGACCGGCCATCCCCGACGGTATGCGCGGCCACCTGGGGTCGCGACGTAGCCGCCGACGTCGGCGTCGGCCAGCAAACGCAATACAGGGTGGATGTCGTCTTCGTCCAGATCGGCCAGCTCGGCCCAGAAGCTGGCCCACACGCCGTTGTCGGTGCCGCCGGGCGGCAACCAGAACATCACGTTGAATTGCGCTAGATTCTTTATCGGGCGCAGCGGGGAACTCACGGCGAGCCTTGAGAAGCGTTAGCGGACATGCGTTCTCGCCCTCAGTCGATCGGGTAGGGACCGTCGGCGATATCCGCAGTTTGGGCGAGCCCCTCCGCCTGCCACCATCATCGCGCCTTCGAGGGTGTTTCGCCACCGTTTAAGCGCGTTTCGTTGCATCTGGGGTTAACCCACCGTTAGCATCGCGTTCAGGCGATGAAGCTCGCCTTTAACTGCCACACCGGCTGATGGCTTCTACTCCGTGAGTAAATGGGGTGGGAGCGTGCGGTGCGGCACCGGTGAATCGTCGCAGAACTGGCCGTCAGCCATTCAGGGCTGCATGCGGCCATCGCATCTGCGACCATGCCGCATGGGTCCTTGTGCTGTCTCAGGTTTCAGCAGCGCCCGAAACCAACTGCGGCATTTGACCATTCACTGCGCGACGGATGCGCACAACGAGACGAGTGCACGGCGGATTCCCCAAAGGCATTCACCCCATTCGCCCATAGCGCCCACCTGCACACGCTCGCCTCACGTGCACCCAGTGACAGCCCGCTCGACAACCGAGCCAAACCAGCCCATCGACCGAGGGCCTGTGCCCAACAAACCGTTCACCGTCACTGAAACCCATCGAGAGGAAAACCCATGTCATCCCCAACCGGGCAACCCGAAGCCCTAGCCGCGATTGCTCGCTTAGCGGGTCTCGCTCCGGCGTTGACCGCCAAAAATATCGCCGCCACAGCACCGACCGCCGACATGGTTCCTGCTGCAGCCGACGACGTCTCGGCAATTATGGCGGCACAGTTCGCGATCCAGGCGCAGATCTATCAAGTGGCGAGCGCTCAACTGTGCCAGGCGTTGAGCGCCCAGGCCATGGCGGCGGTCCAGGAGCTGTTCGCCTCACCCCCTTCGGATAGCGGAGATTCCGATGGGACCTCCGAAGGTGTCGACGCCGCCACCGGCGTCTGAAAGGCAGCGTAGTGCTGGATTTCGCCGTGTTGCCGCCAGAAATCAACTCGGCCCGGATGTATTCGGGGCCCGGGTCGGGACCGCTGCTGGCCGCCGCGGCGGCCTGGGATGGGCTGGCCGAACAACTGTCGTCGAGTGCCGCGGGCTGCCAGGCGGTGGTCGCCGAGTTGACCAGTGGGCCCTGGCTGGGGTCGTCGTCGGCGGCGATGGCCGAGGCGACCGCCCCCTATGTGGCGTGGCTACACACTGCTGCGGCCCAAGCCGAGCACAGCGCCACGCAGGCCAAACAAGCCGCCGCCGCCTACGAGCTGGCCTTCACCTCAATGGTGCCGCCAGCGGTGATCGCCGCCAACCGCAGCCTGTTGATGACATTGATCGCCACGAATTTCTTCGGCCAAAACATCCCGGCCATCGCAGCCACCGAGACGCACTACGCCGAAATGTGGGCCCAAGACGCGATGACCATGTACGGCTACGCCGGATCCTCCTCGGCGGCAACCAGTTTGACGCCCTTTAGCCCGCCGCCGCCGACCACCAACCCGGCCGGGCTGGCGGCTCAATCCGGCGCAGTGGCCCACGCCGCCAGCAGCTCAGCGGGCACCTCGTCAACGAACTTGTCTCAGCTGATCGTTCAGATGCCCGCGGCACTGCAGCAACTGGCCGCGCCGGCTACCACGACAGCAGCGGCATCCGACCCGCTGATCACCTTCAATCCCCTCTTCGATGCGATCGGCCTGGGCCTGACTGCGCCACGGTTCTCCAACGTGGGACTGGGCTATAGCAGCGCGGCCACCTCGGATCGCGGCATCCTGATCACCGACGACCGGCTGGCCTTTCAAGCCCAAAAAGATCTCGAAAAGGGGCTGAAATTCACCACCAGCATCACGCCGGCCCAGCCGGGGGTGTCAGCGGGATGGGGCCGGGCGTCCCCGGTCGGGTCCGTGTCGGTGCCACCCGGCTGGGCCAACGCCGCCCCCGAGATACGGCCAGTTGCGCTGACGCTACCCGACGCCGGCGCGGGTGCCGCGGAGTCCGGCGCCAATCCGCCTGCCGTGCCAGGTAGTTCCTTTAGCCAAGGGGTTCTGGGAACCCTCTCCCACGAAGTCGAGCCCCCGCGCCAACCAAAAACCCGCCCGATCATCGTGCGCTCACCAGCAGCCGGATAACCACGCCCACCAGGAAGAAGAACCCCCGATGCACCCAGACCGTGACATACCCAGCGCAATCCCAACGACCCCCACAACGACCGTCGACTGTTGAGAAAGGTTTCCTGACATGGACTTTGGAGCACTTCCCCCGGAAATCAACTCGGCCAGAATCTATTCTGGACCCGGATCGGGGCCGATGCTGGCCGCCGCGCACGCCTGGGACACCCTGGCCCGCGACCTGAACTCGTCAGCCGCCGCCTACCGGTCGGTGATCGCCAATTTGACCGTGGACGGATGGCAGGGCCCGACATCGATCACCATGGCCAACGCCGTTGCCCCATATGTGGCGTGGATGCATACCACGGCCGCTGACGCCGAACAGAGCGCCACCCAAGCCAGGACCGCGGCCGCGGCATACCAGTCAGCGCTGACAGCCATGGTGCCTCCGCCGCTCATCGCGGCCAACCGCGCCCAACTGGCCTCGCTGCTCGCGTCGAACTTCTTCGGGCAAAACAGCCCGGCGATCGCGGCGACCGAAGCAACCTATGAGGAGATGTGGGCCCAAGATGCCTACACCATGTACGGTTACGCCGGCTCGTCGGCGGCCGCGTCGCGGCTGACCCCGTTCACGGCACCGCCACGCACTACCAACCCGGCAGGGCAAGCCGCGCAAAACGCCGCGGTCAACCAGGCGGTGGGCACACCCGCCGGTCAGGCGCAGTCCCTCACCAGCTCCCAGCTATCCACTGCGCTGCAGCAACTTGCCGCCCCCAACGCGGCCGTAGACCCCAGCCAAGCGCTGCAAATCGATCCCATCGACCTATTTGACGCCGGAGTGGACACCGCGAGCGGATCCGCTTCCGCGACCAGCTCATCATTTTCTGGAGCCTCGATCGGAACCGCGAACCACGCCATCGACATCAACGCCGAACGCGACGCCTCCCAAGGCGTCGGACCCTTCTTGGGCGAGCTGCCCGCCCCGCCGCCGCCACTGCCCGTGGAACCGGTCAGCGTCAGCGGGCCCGCGGCGTCGGCGGTAATGGGGCGGGCCAGTCTGGTGGGAACCTTGTCGGTGCCACAAACCTGGGCGGCGACCGCCACCACAGCCGTTGATCCAGCCGCACTGACGGTACCGAGCGCAGGAACCAGTCCGCTGGCCTCCAACGGCATGCCCGCGGGCGTTTTCGGCGAGTCATTGTTGGGCACGTTGGCCGGGCGCGGCGTGAGCAATGTCGCCGCCAAATTACGCCAACCGAGGGTGATCCCCCGGTCTCCGGCAGCTGGCTGACGTCAGTGATGGGGTTCAAGGCTTAGGCCTGCGCTCGCAGGGTAGGATGGTGGCTAGGCGATGAAGCTCGCCTCGAATCGCCGCACCGGCTGATGGCTTCTACCACGTGAGTGATCCGCGGTAGAGGGTAGGTGAGTCGGAGAATGGCGTCCTTCACAAGCATCCTGTTTCCCGGGCCGGAAGCGGAACCCGGCATCGAGACTGCTCCTGGTTGCTTTCCCGATCTGCATCTCGACGAAATCGTCGATGCGGTGACCATCGGAGAGGTCAACGAGCACCTCAAGACATTCTTCCACGCGCCCTTGCACGAGGTTTCCGCTGTCGACTACCGCCACCAGGTTTTCCACGACCTGCAACGCCCACAAACACGTGAGCCTATCCAGAATTTTGTCGACAGCATCCGCACGACGAGACGTGAAGTCGGCCGGGCCGCCAAGCTGTGGCACCCGCTACAACAACAGGGGTGGCTCGCGCACGCCGTCGACTCCTATTGCAGGGCAATAACACAGCTGCGCGACGACCTAAACGGTGTGCAGCTCACTTCACAGGGGCTGCAGCGCTTTTTCGACCACGTGGCCGCCTACACCGACAGCGATACCTTTCGCACACTGGCGCACGACACCGCGGCGCTACACGCCGCGCTCCGCGAGGTCCGCTACACCGTGCATATCCAGGGACTACGGGTGCACGTCGAAAAGTTCCAGGAACAAAGCGATTACAGCGTGGGAGTGGTGCAGACTTTCGAGCGGTTCGCCACCGAGGTGCGTGACGACTACCACATCGCGTTCAAGAACTACCCGGACATGAACCACGTCGAAGAACAAATCCTCGAGTGCGTCGCCAAACTGTACCCCGACACCTTCAGCCTGCTGGCCGCCTACTGCGCGCGCAACGAACAGTTCATCGAAGCGACCATCGGCCGATTCGAGCGCGAAGTGCGATTCTACTTGGCCTATCTGGAATTCGTCCGCCGCATGGGTTCCGCCGGGTTGGCCTTCACATATCCCGAGGTCACAGCCGAACCCGCAAGCCTATCCGTGGAGAACGCGTTTGATCTGGCACTGGCAATCAAATCTGCCGCCGAGGATAAGCCTGTCGTTACCAATGACTTTCGCCTCTCTGATGGTGAGCGGATCTTGGTGGTGACGGGCCCGAATCAGGGCGGGAAAACAACCTTCGCCAGAACGGTTGGGCAGTGCGCCTACCTCGCGTCGCTCGGCTGCCCGATTCCTGCCAGGCGAGCGCGCGTGATGCTGCCCGATCGCGTCTACACTCACTTCGAACGACAAGAGACATTGGCGACATTGCACGGCAAGCTCGACGATGAACTGGTCCGCATTCACGACATCCTCTGCCACGCCACGGCCACCAGCATCATCGTGATGAACGAAAGTTTTTCCTCGACCGCGGTCAAAGATGCGCTCCTGATCGGCACCGAAGTCCTTCAGCGCATCGTCGACCTGAACTGCGCTGCGGTCTACGTCAGCTTCCTCGACGAGCTGGCCGAGCTGAGCCAGGCGTGCGTCAGCATGGTCGGTGATGTCGATCCCGACGACCCCACCCAGCGGACATTCACCTTTACTCGCCGACCCGCCGACGGACTCGCCTACGCCGCGGCGTTGGCCCACAAATACGGATTGAACCACGACGTACTCCGACGGAGGGTAAGCCGATGAAAGTGCGCCTGCTGCACCCTGAATACGACCCCGACCTTACGACTCCGATCGCATGGGCGCTGCGCGACCTCGCCGACGCCGACCTGGAACTGCCTCGGGTCTACCAGGCCATGGCCGCCGGCGACAACTTCCTGCTCGATACCGCCAAGAAAGTCATCTCGCTGCCGGTCACCGACCCCGACGTCATCGTCTATCGCCAGAACGTCCTGACCGACTGTCTCGCCAATCGCACTGTGGTTCAACAAATGTACGCCGTCGCCGTCGATGCACTCGACGTCCGGCGCAAACTATTCCTGGGCGGGCTGATGTCGCGCCACCCCGAAGCGATTCTCCGCCGGTCGGTCCGGATCCTGGAGCTACTCGACGAAAACCTCAAACAGTTGCGCAGCCTGCGTGACGAGCACACCGGGAAGTTCAGCTCCGAGGGATTCCGCCAACTGTTGGCCATGATCGCCGACCAACTCTCCGATGAGTACCTCAGCCGGCTTGACGCGCATCTGCGCGATCTCCAACTGCCCAACGGCGTGCTGCTCAGCGCTCGACTCGGGCCCGGTAACAAGGGCAGGGACTACGTGCTCCACGAAGCGCCACACCGCAACTGGTGGGACAAGCTGACCGGCAATCACGGCGGCGGCTATGGATTCGTGGTCGCTGATCGCGATGAGGCCGGCGCGGCGGCCCTCACCGAATTGGCGGGCCGCGCCATCAACGACGTTGCCAACACCGTCGCGCAATCCGCCGACCACGTCCAAGGCTTCTTCAGCCGGCTACGCACCGAACTCGCGTTCTACCTCGGGTGTCTCAATCTGTATGACGAGCTCACCAAGTTTGGTGCGCCCACCTGCTTTCCGGTCGCCACGCCGGTCGATCCATCGCGGTTCGAGTGTCGCGATCTACGCGATGTGGGGTTATGCCTGGCCACCGTGAAGGCGGTGTCCGGCAACGACATCGACGCCGAAGGAAAGTCACTCATTGTCATCACCGGCGCCAACGAGGGCGGCAAATCGACATTTCTGCGCAGTGTCGGGGCAGCACAGGTCATGATGCAAGCCGGAATGTTCGTCACGGCAAAATCATTCTGCGCCAACGTTCGAGACGGTGTGTTCACCCATTTCAAGCGGGAAGAAGACGCCACCATGACACACGGCAAGTTCGACGAAGAACTCGCTCGCATGAACGCTATCGCCGACCACATCACGCCGACGTCAATGTTGCTGTGCAACGAATCGTTTGCGTCCACCAACGAACGCGAGGGATCAGAGATCGCGCGCGACATCGTGTACGCGATGATCGAAAGCGGTGTCAAAGTGATTTACGTGACCCATCTCTACGACCTGGCCAGCAGCCTCTACGCACGCCGTGATCCCGCCGACCTGTTCCTGCGCGCCGAACGGCGTGCCGACGGCACCCGGACCTTCCGGCTGATGCCGGGCGAACCCGAACCGACTAGCTACGGGGAGGATTCGTTCCGGCGGGTGTTCGGCGTTCCCGCGGCCACCCGCGGCAACCACATCTCCGCCAGCTGACCACACGCGGCTAGCGCGCCGCGGCGCATTGGCCGGCCGTCGGCACGTCCAAAAAACGCTGAAAGGCCGTTGGCGCTCGCGAAATCCCCGGCGTCACTGTGCTACTGACAGCGATAGCCTGCATTACTCGGGCTTTGGCGTCCTCTTGGAGGCAAGTAGCTCGGTGCGAGTCCGCGGCATGCCGCTGTCACCGCGCGCTGTGGGCTTGACTGCCAGCACCTGGTTGATGCCGAGCCGGTTGGCCGCAAATGCCAGCGCCGAGCCGGCCATGTACAGGCGCCAGATCCGTACGCGCCCTGCACTACTGGTCGCAACGGCTTGATCCCAGTCGGCTTCCAGATTGGCCACCCATGCCCGCAGCGTCAGCGCGTAGTGCTCACGCAAGGATTCGACGTCGCGCACCTCAAAGCCCGCTTCTTCCAGTGCGGTGATCATTGTCGCCATCGGCGCGATCTCTCCATCGGGGAATACGTAGCGATCGATGAAGGACGTCTTGGAAAACGCTGCAGGCTTGCCAGGTCTGCGCGAGATGGCATGGTTGAGCAACCGGCCCTGCGGGCGCAGCAGGTTATACAGCTGCATCGCGTAAGTGGGCAGCATCGTCAGCCCGACGTGCTCGGCCATGCCGATGCTCGAGATGGCGTCATAAGGCCCGTCTGCGATGTCGCGGTAGTCCTGGACACGAATCTCGACCAAGTCGTTGAGACCTTCATTGACTATCCGCTTGCGGGCGTAGTCGGCCTGTTCCCGCGACAACGTGACACCCACCACCTGCACGTAGTAGTCGCGGGCGGCGTGCACGGCGAAAGTTCCCCACCCGCAACCGACATCGAGTATCCGCATGCCGGCGGTCAGGCCCAGCTTACGGGCCACGAGATCGCATTTAGCGAACTGGGCCGCGTCCAGATCCTCGTTCGAGGGTGTCCAGTATCCGCACGAGTACGTCATGGATTCGCCCAACACCAGGCGATAGAAATCGTTGCCGACGTCGTAGTGGTGGCGGATCGCGGCGGCGTCGCGCCATTTGTCGTGCCGGCGTCCGCGCGCCAACTTCGCCTCCTCTTGCGGGGGCTTGGGAGGCAGACCAATGACTCCGAGCCGCAGGGCCGCCTTCACCAGCGCATTTTTTGTGTCTGCGTCGATACGCACACCCGGGCCGTTGGTCGGGTCTGACATCTGCTCCAGCACCGACATGCCTGCAAGTAGGTCGCCCTGGATTTCGATATCGCCAGACACATAGGCACGTGCGAAGCCGAGTTCGTTTGGGGCCCACAGTAACCGGCGTAGACCTCGCCGGTTGTTGATCTTCACCACCCACGGCGCGTTCGCCGGGCCCGATTGGCTACCGTCCCACCCTCGAATCGCGATCGGTGCCTGTGGGCCCAACGCCGCGCGAATCAGCGGTCCCAGAGTATCAGCGACCGTCACCACAAACCTCCTTGCACAGCGTCAATCGTTCCCGATGGAGTTTGTTGTGCTTGGGATCACGACCGGACATCAGCGGCTCTCCTCGCGTCATGTCAGGGTGCACTAAAGCTCCAGGTGCACTGAGCATCTCGGAAAATTCCGTCACGACACGCCGAGCGAAAACGGCTTCAAGGGCGAAGCTGTGTGTGGCTCCCGCGTCCACCAACAGGCTCTCCCCTGCCGCGCTGAGTCCCCGAAGGTAGCTGCGCGGAACGGTCAGGACGTCCTTAGGACCGCCGCACGAGGAACCCGTCGCAGAAGCGCGCAGCACCACAAGTTCGTGGTCGGTGAGGGCTGCCGTTTGGAACGGACGCTTACCCACGCACCCCCACGGAGTCCACTTCGACCGTCCACTCACATTGAAGGACAGCGCGACTCGCGACACGCCCGGTTTCAGCGGCAGCGATTCCGCGGTCACGTCGCAGCACGCGCTACCGTACTGCCTGATGCCAGTAGACAACCCGGCCGTGCGCAGTCGAATCCGCATCAACAGATCCTCCGGCTGCGGTCCTGGGTTGGGTCTGCGTCGGCGTCGGTAGTGCAAGCTGAACCGGCGCGTGGCACCAATAACTGTCAGGCGAGCAAACTCGGTACCCGCCGTGTGCTCGATCATGCGGATGTCGCGGTAGGCAAGAACCCCGGTGACCCTGTCAAACGGCAAATCATCAACCCACAAGGCGACGCCGTGGTCACCGGCAGCCAATACCTGTGTTGGGCAATAGACGTCGGCGCCTGCGGCGCGGCGAACTCCGGCGGGCGCCACAAGCATGTCACCGGGTCGGCGCAGCGAGATGAGCTCGGTGAGCGCTTGGGTTGCCGTCTGCGGGATGGAACTCCACCGCAACGGGACATACGCCGCCCCATCATCTGGTCCCGGGTCCAAATATTTCGCTAATTTGCGATCGAGAGGTATCTCCCACGGAGACGTCAGGTCGGACGAGACGGGATCACGATCCATCATCGTCGGCGGGACCGGCCGGCGACCACTGACGCTCGTCAACAAGCGTGACAGACGAATGTGCATCATGGCCCTACCTTTCAGGCTTCCAGAAAGGTAGGGACCGTTGGCGGGCACGACCTGCCCGCAATTTTCGTTGGCGAGTCCCTCCGCCACGACTGTTGTCCAGCTTACCTTATCGCGAAGCGCTGCCGCCGCAGCGGCCTTCATCCCCGAACGTGTGCGTCGCCGCATCCGCTACGCTGACACCGTTGGCAGTTGGGGGACTTATGTTGGGAAGCGACAGCCGCGAACTTGCCGCGATCTTTCTCGGCGGCGCTGTGGGCACGGTGATCCGCGCAGCATTGGCCGACTTGCTGCCGGTAAGCCCCGGGGTGTGGCCGTGGCCCACGTTCACGGTGAACATCGTGGGCGCGTTCTTACTTGGCTACCTGAGCACCCGGCTGTTGGAAAGGCTCCCGCTGTCGTCGTATCGACGGCCGGCACTGGGCACGGGGCTGTGCGGGGGTCTGACCACGTTCTCAACCATGCAGGTCGAAACCCTCAAGATGCTTGAAGCCCAACACTATCGGCTTGCACTCGAATACACCGTCACCAGCGTCGGGGGCGGACTGGCCGCGATGTCTGTGGCAATGGCGGTCGTTCGGCGCGTGCGGGTGACCCGTTGAGCATCCTGGTGTGGGTCGCGGTCCTACTGTGTGGTGGCGCTGGCTCGGTGCTGCGGTTCCTGGTCGACCGCAGCGTGGCCGACCGCTTCGCCCGCTCCTTTCCACTCGGTACCCTGACCGTGAACGTCTCCGGCGCCGCTGTACTCGGCGTCATCAGCGGTATCGCGCTCCACGGCCACGCTGCTCTGCTGGCCGGCACTGCAACGGTCGGCTCCTACACCACCTTCTCCACGTGGCTGCTCGAAACACGACTGCTTGCCGAGGAACGACAATGGCGCCTCGCGGCGACCAATATCGTTGCAAGCGTGATTCTGGGACTCAGCGCCGCCCTCGTGGGCCAGGCGGCGGTCGAACGTATCTAACAGCACCGAGGTCAGCCACCACGGCACGGTCGTAGGCGCATGAGTTTTTCTGTGCTGCAACTGGCGAGTCACGTGGCCAGCTTTGAGCCTGGCGCGCCGCCTGAAGTGCTGATAGCGTGAAGATAACCGCGACAGGTTGTTTCGCGGGTGGCGATGAAGCTCCGCCACATGTTTGCGCCTTTCGGCGCTGATGGCTTCTACCAGGTAACGCATGCCGGAACAGCTGTGTCCGGAGCGGAAGGAGAAGCCATGGAAAGCCGTAATGCTCCCGATGTGGCTGTCATCACGAGCGCCGTACGTATCGTCTATCAAGAGAAATGGCAGATCTGCGCGCAGCGAGCCGCCGCGCACCTGGCCACCGCCTCGTCGGTTCGGTGGTCACGACTCTTCCCCGATAGCGCGGTGATCCGAGTCGTGGCGATTGACGGCGTCGTGAACGGCCAGGTCCGCGGCCACCGCGGTCTGGAAGGCCCGGGGCGGCGAGGTCAAGTCGCTGGCTGCGGCGCCTTCCAGACCGACGTGTGGGCGTTGGCTTGCAGCGGTGCATCGCGAAGCGCAGTTCCGATGATCGATCCGAAACCCGCTGCGAAGGAGCATTTCCCGGTGTGGAGTCCGGATTGCCATGACACCAACAAGCGGCTCAGTGCTCAGAAGGGTCGCAGGTCAGATGCCTACGAGAAACGGATAAGGAAAGGACCGCCATGGGGACGGCAATCGAAGTTCAGGGGCTGACGAAGTCCTTTGGACCTTCGCGAATTTGGGAAGACGTGTCGCTGACGCTGCCTGCGGGCGAGGTCAGTGTGCTGCTGGGTCCTTCGGGCACCGGCAAAACTGTGTTTCTGAAGTCGCTGATCGGGCTGATACGACCTGAAAGCGGCTCGATCGTCGTCGATGGCACCGACATCACCGAGTGCTCGGCCAAACAGCTCTACGACATCCGCACCTTGTTCGGCGTGATGTTTCAGGACGGCGCTTTGTTCGGCTCGATGACCCTCTTCGATAACACCGCGTTCCCGCTGCGTGAGCACACCAAGAAGAAGGAAGGGGAGATCCGTGACATCGTCATGGAGAAGCTGGAGATGGTAGGCCTGGCCGGGGATGAGAAGAAGTTTCCCGGTGAGATTTCCGGTGGTATGCGCAAGCGTGCCGGGTTGGCCCGCTCGCTGGTGCTCGACCCGCAGATCATCCTGTGTGACGAGCCCGACTCCGGTCTGGACCCGGTCCGGACTGCGTATCTGAGCCAGCTGCTGATTGACATCAACGCCCAGATCGATGCGACGGTGTTCATCGTGACGCACAACATCAACATCGCGCGCACAGTGCCCGACAACATGGGTATGTTGTTTCGCCGCAAGCTGGTTATGTTCGGCCCGCGTGAGGTGTTGTTGACGTCTGATGAGCCGGTGGTGCGCCAGTTCCTCAACGGTCGTCGTATCGGCCCGATCGGTATGTCGGAGGAAAAGGACGAGACCACTATGGCCGAAGAGCAGGCCAACTTCGAAGCCGGCCAGCAGGACGGCGGCGTTGAAGAGCTCACAAGCGTGCCCCCGCAAATCCAACCAACCCCTGGCTTGCCTGAGCGCCGGGCAATCGGCCGCCATCAATCCAGCTTGCGGCAAATCGTGCACACGCTGCCCCCCAAGGCGCAGGACTCGATCCTGAATTCTATTGAGGGAGTACACAAGTAAACGCTATTGCCAGCCGTGGCTCCGCTCACCGCGAGTTGTGTCATCCTCAGCTGCCAAGTGCGCCGATCAGGTATGCCAGTAGCACAACGAGGAACACGTAGAGCAGGTACAGGTTGACGCTGCCGGATTGGATCGGGCTGACCAAGCGTGCGGCGTATTTCACCGCCGTGACGACTGGATGATAGACGTAGCGTTGGAACATAGGTGTGACCTCGGCTTCGTAATGCACCGGTCCGGAACGCCCAGCGGGATCGTCAGACGCTCGCCGAACGATGACCGTGGGTTGATACAGGCGATCGAACGTCACCCGGACCGGCGAGGCGAACGTCATTGCGGAGTACTGCATTCGGGGTTTAAACGTGACGATGCCGCCGTCCCATACCGGCGTGAGGCGGTTTGCTGCTGCCCGGTGTCCAGCCAGATAGATCAGGATCGGCACCACCAAGACAGCGACCAGGAATGCGGCCAGGTAGGTCGGTGAGAAAGCGGAAAAATTGGTGTGCGCTGGAATGATGGTCAAGTTGTCGACCATCACTTGCGGCAGCAGATTGACCGCGGTGACGCTGTGAACTGCGCGTCCGAGCGCGGTGAGCACGAGCGGAGCGCCAACGCCCAGGGCGATGCAGCCAGCCGCTAGTATGCCCGGCCCAAGCATAGGTTGCCCGGATTCGATTGCGGTAGAGGCATCTTTGGTACGTGGCATGCCCAGGAATGGGATGCCGTAGGCGCGCACGAATGCGCACACCGCCAGGCCACCGGTGAGCCCGAGGCAGGCCGCGGCGACAACGATCAGGATCCCGACGAAATGGTTTGGTATGCGGAAACCCTGGAAAAGTCCTTGGAAGATAAGCCATTCGGAGACGAATCCGTTGAGCGGAGGCAAGGTCGCAATGCCCAGGGTGCCGATCATGCTGATCACCGCGGTGCGCGGCAACCGGTGGATCAAGCCGCCAAGTCGATCCATGTCGCGAGTGCCGGTGGCGTGCTCAATCACTCCAGCCTCGAGGAACAGCAGCGTCTTGTACAGCCCGTGGTTGGTGACATGGTAGAGGGCGGCAAGCAGCAGGAACGCGCCCAGCATGGTCTGCCCGTAGGAGGTGAATGTCATCCCGGCGCCGATGGCGATGGCAATTACCCCCACGTTCTCGATCGTCGAATAGGCGAGGAACTTCTTGATATCTCGTTCGGTGAGCCCATAGAGGATGCCCAGCACGGCGGTCAGCGCACCAAGCCCCATGGTTAGCAGACCCCACCAGACCGGGCCCGCCCTGAGCAGTTCGGTGGTGAACAAGACAATGCCATAAACGCCGAGCTTGACCACCATGCCCGACAGGAATCCCGAACCGTCGGCAGGTGCGACAGGGTGGGCTTCAGGCAGCCACACGTGCAGCGGCACCAGACCTGCCTTAAACCCGAATCCGCTCAATGCCAACAGAAATATCGCGTCACGTGTCCCGGGCGCCAGGTGCGCCGAACGCGCCGCCATCGCTGCGAAGTCCATGCTGCCGGTCTGCGCCGCGAGCAGCACGAACGCCGCCACGATCAACCCGAAGCCGACCTCAGAGAGCGCAAGGAACCAAAAGGCGCCCGCGGACACCCCTTCGCGGCGTTGATGCCGCAGGATCATCAAATAGCACAGCAGCGCCATCGATTCCCACGCGGTGAGGAATACCAGCACCGAGCCGGCGATCAGGACGATGAAAGTCGCCAGCAGGGCGAGATGGTAGATAGCTAAATATACCGACGTGCCAGGGCCCGGGGGATGATATCGGCTGATATACCCGGCAATTCCGATTGACACCGCACCCAGTAGCGCAACGAATGTGCCCGCCAGCGGTGTGGGCCGCAGGGTCAGCGCGCCAACAACGTCGTTGCCGCCCAGTGTCTTCGACGTAACGCCGTCGCGCATGAGCAGCAAGAAGACTCCGGTGACTAGGGCAGCGACGCCCCCCACGCCACCGACGGCAGCCGAAGCCCATTCGCCGCTGCGGTGTGGGATCAACGCGGCCAGGGCGGCGGCTACCCATAGCGCCGCGGTTGCTCCCAGCACAGCCCACTCGGTCATGGCAGGCCCACTCCATCCACGAACGACAGTGTCGACACCTTGTCGTGCAGGCGATTCACCGCAACCATCAATCCGTGCAGCAGCGCCAACGGGCTGGGCGGACAACCCGGCACGTAGACGTCGACGGGCAGCACCGCGTCCACCGACCCGTGGGTGAATGCGTCGGTTGGATAGACCCCGCCCAGCGCGCAGGCGCCAATGGCAATCACGATTTTCGGTTCCGGTGTGGCATCGAAAGTCTTGCGCAACGCGACGTCGAATGCGCGCACGGCCGGCCCGGTCACCATCAGCAGATCGGCATGGCGCGGCGCCGGGGTGAAGAAGAATCCCAGTCGGTGCAGATCATAATGCGGTGCGGTGAGCAGCCGGATCTCCTGTTCGCATACCGCGCAGGAGCCGGTATCGACGGTGCGGATATGCAAACTGCGCCCGAACATGCTGCGGACGCGGCCCCGCAAATTCTCTGATGCCGTTTCAACATCTTCCGCCGTCCTCGTGCCCGGTGCCTTAGTTGAGCCGCGCACCATGAGAGTCCTTCCCGCCGCCGCGCTGTGCGCACCGTCGCATCGGCTTGACGAGGCAGTCTGGTGACGTCCACCAGCACTCATCACGCACCGGGGACCCACTGGATCGCCGGTTCGTCGAGGAAAGGACCTGAAGCGTGCCCACCACACCGATTGGGCCGAATCCGACCTCGAAAAGCGAACAAGATTCTACGGCAGCATGTTTCATCAGACCCTCCCCCGTTTAGAGGACTTCCGCAGCGGAATGTGTTTGATCAAGTGGCTGCGGTCACGAGTTGCCAGCTCGAAGACCCCGCTGGGGCGGACTACCTGCGGTTGGGCTGCCAGGCAGCGACCGCAGGCAGTGCAGGCGCCCACGTCATAGATCAAGATGTGGTGCTCGCGTCGCAGCGCTCCGCTCGGGCATACGGCGGCCAGTATGTCGGCGACCTCGGCGTCAAGCTCCGCACCGTTGATCACCGGCGGCGTGGGCAGCGCCGACGTCCATCGATCGGGATCGGTCCTCGGATAGTCGGTGGTGACTATGCCCCGGCGCAGTCCACGCAGAAACCACTGTGCCATCAGCGTGCCCTTCCCGCTGCGGTGAGCCAGAAGCTGGCCTCGATGATTGCAATGTCAGTGAACACGTTCTGGGATCGCGCCGCGTCGCCGAAAGCTCGCCAATTGCGCACGGCCGCAGGACGAAGTCTGGTCCTGAGAATCTTTCCCCCAGAATCGAGTTCGACCCACACCAGCGCCTCCCCACGAGCCGATTCGGTCCAGCCGAGTGCGGCTCCAGCCCGCTGCGGTAGCGTCAAAGACTCGCAGGCGCCAGCGACGCGACCGGCGAATTCGTCGATGAGCCGCAAGGACTCGTCGATTTCGGCTAGGAACACCTGATAGCGGGCCAGCACATCACCACCGCTATGGTGTGCTACCTGCACCGCATCGTCGCGGTACGACGCTTGCGGATGGTCGCGGCGGGTATCGATGTCCAGCCCGCTGGCACGGGCCAATGGGCCGACTACCCCAAGCGAACTTGCCGCCGCCGCGGTGACGATGCCGGTGGCTTCCAACCGGTCGAGGAAAGAGTTGGTGCTGTTCAACGCGCCGGTGACCCGGCGTAGCTCCTCGCACACGACATGAGTTTCGGCAGCCACCGCGGCCACATCAACGTGGCGGGCGACGCCGCCGATGTCGATGAGTCCGAACAGGTATCGGTGTCCGAAATACCTTGCGCCCAAACGAAGGAGTCGTTCGAGGACGATTTCGGTGCCCGCTTGCCCAACCGCAAGTCCGGTGGACTGGCACAACGCCACGATAGCGGAAACGTGATTGTAGATCCGTTCGAATTCTAATGCGACGGCGCGGATCCGGTTGGCGGCCGGCGAAACCGTGATCTCAAGCGCACCTTCGACGGCGGCGGCGAATGCCCAACCGTGCGCGACTGCCGACAGGCCCTCGGCGCGCTCGACGAGAAAAAGCCCCTGTCGCGGCGACATGCCGCGCAGCCGCCATTCAATGCCGCGATACTTGTGCCAGGTGAACAAATAGAGGTCCACCACCTCCTCGCCGCTGGTAACAAGGCCGTAGTACAGCGATTCGAACCCGGCGGCGCGCACCGGCCCGACAGGAAATTCGAACGCGGCTCCGCCGACCGCATGCGGTGCGTGGACATCGGCAGGCTCGTGGACGGGCGGGTGACCCAGGCGGGGAAACTCGAAGCCGGGATGCGGCGGTATGGCGACCCGGTTGAGCAGTCCGCCCCCGGTGGGCCGCAGCCCAAACTGTTCATAGATCTCGCACTCCTCCAGGAACGCTGCGGGCTGAACAACAGACAGCGACGGGTACTCCGCAGTGCTACAGACTGTTTCGGACAACACGTAGCGGCCCGGCTCCCCGTCCAAGGCCCATGTCAGCCGCAGTATCGGATCGGTGCCGGGCTCCTGGGCGGCGAACATGTCGGCCAGACGGGCGGTGCTCGTTAGGCGCTGCACGGTTTGTTGCAGCTCGCCGATGGGCACCGCGATGTGCGTGACGTCGCCGCGGTTGTCGATACGCGTGCGCGCGGTCAGTGCAGACTGCCAGCCCTCAGCGTCCATGGCGATCACGTCACTGCTCCGATCGAGCCAACGATCACCGCATGCAGCCCAGCCGGAATCCACAAGCCAAGCACCAGCAACGCGACAATGCCGACCACCAACGGCACCGCCGCGAGTACGCGTTGCTCGCTACTGCCATAGGGACGCACGGCTTGGGCGTGAGAGTCAGGCTCGCCGAGGATCATTGGTGCGGTCGCGCGCGCGAACGCAATGAACGCAATTACCAACAGAAGCAACAGCGCCATCGGTAACCACGGACCGCCGCGGGCGAAACCGGCCCGCACAATGGTCAATTCCGAAACAAAAAGCCCAAATGGTGGCGAGCCGAGGATGGACAGGGTGGCCAGCATCAACACCGTGCCCGTGAGCGGCAGCGCGGTGAGCACGCCGCGGACTTTCGCCGCTTCACGGGTGTGGTAGCCCAGCACCACGTCGCCGCTGGACAGAAAAAGCACCGCCTTGCCAATCGCATGGTTAAGGACGTGCAGCATGGCGCCATACAGGCCAAGCTGCCCGCCGAATCCCAACGCGATCGCGATGATGCCCATGTGTTCAACCGACGAATAGGCGAACAGGCGCTTGAAATTTGTTGTGGTGATCAAAAACAGAACACCGATTAGCACCGAGAGGAATCCGAACGACAGCATCACCACCTGTGTGTAGTGCGCGCCGAGACCCACCCGGGCGATGGCCAGGAATCGGATGATCGCGTACATGCCGGTGTTGAGCAAAGCCGCCGACAGCATCGCGCTCGTCGGACTGGGCGCCTCGGAATGCGCGTCGGGCAACCAGGTATGCATAGGCGCCAGTCCGACTTTGGTGCCATAGCCGACAACGGCAAGCAGGAAAGCCAACCTCAGTGCGGGATGGGATAATTCAGATGCATGCTGAAACAAGTACGGCCAGGTCAGCCGTAAGGTGTCAGTGAGCACCAAGCCCGTGCCTGAGTAAAACAGGAACAACGTGCCAACGAGCGCGATGGTTACGCCGAGCGAGGAGATGATGATGTACTTCCACGCCGCCTCCAGGGAGCTGGCCTTTGCCTCCAGACCGACCAGCGCAGCGCTGGCCAGCGTGCTCGCCTCGATCAGCACGAACAACATCCCGAGGTTTCCCGTGCACAGTGACCCCAGCATCAGCGCGGCGAAAGCTCCGAAGAAGCCGAAGTACATACGCACCTGAAAGTGGCTCAGATGCTCCGAATCCTGCTCCGCCCGAACATAAGCCGCTGACCCGAGCGATGCAAGCAAGACCACCAGGGCGACGGTGAACAAGAAGAACGCGCTCATTCGGTCGACGTAGACAAATCCCGACGCGGCCGTCAGCGAATGGTGTTCAGCGATATAGACCAGTAACCACACCGTCAACCCGAACGACCCGCACGCCGCCGCGATCGACGTGTAGCCGGCGAGGCGCGCGTGGGCACCGGCGACTGCCACTACGCTGGTCAGCAGCGGTAGCACCGCGAGCACGATGACGAGTGCGGTCATCCCCGCAACTCCGTGAGCTCGGCTGAACTCGCCTCGGCGAGCTGACGAGCCAGCCCCGACACGAAAACGACCATGATGAGTACGCCGGCGACGATGTCGAGGAAAACGCCGGCCTCGACGATGAACGGGAAGGTGGCCACTAGTGTGATCGCCCCCAGAAATACGCCGTTTTCAACCTGCAGCCAGCCGATCAGCTGAGCCACGGTGTGCTGACGGACTACCATCGCTTCACACCCGAGCAGGATCATTGCCGTTGACAGCGGAACCACCGCAGAAGCCACCAGTCCCTGCGGCAACAGTTGCGGTCGAATCACCAAATAGGAGAACGCGGTCAGCGCGCCACCAACGATGATGGCCGTCGACAGTCCGGTCGACATCGCGACGTCGCGCTTGAGCTCTAGCCGCTCGATCAGCAGCCGACGCGCCGCCACCGGGATCCCAATCCCCTTGACGGCTAGGGTCAACGCGGCCAGCACCCACAGTTCGACGCGGCCAAACTTGTAGGCCACCACGGCACACGCGACCGCCAGCAGCCATGACTGCGCACCGTAATAGGTGAGATATCGATTAAACAGCTTCGAGCCAAGGCAGGCGAAGGCACACAACAGCATCAGCACTCCGCACAGATCAAGCAAGATGCCCGCAGTCGAGGTCTCCGTCAGGCTCTCCATGCTCACACCCCGATCACATACGACGTTGCGATACCGACTAAGGCCAAAAGGAAAGAGGCGCCTAGGAATTCGGCGATTCGAAAGAACCGCAATTTCGCAAACGAAGTATCGATGATCACGATCACCAGCCCGCAAATTGCCAACTTGCCCAGTAAGGCCGGAATGGCTAGCAGCCCGCCGGCGATAGAGCTGGCGTTGCCCAGACCCCACGGCAGCACGAACACGTTCATGAAGATCGATGACAGCAGCAACAGCTTCATCCAGCTGCCCCACTTGACCAACGCATAGGATCGGCCCGAGTATTCAAGCGCCCGGCCCTCTTCGATCATCGATATCTCGATGGAGCCGGTGGGGCTGTCCACCGGTATACGGCCGTTTTCCACCAGAACAAGCAAAAAGAACGCGACCATTCCCAGCAAGTGGGTAGGCATGACTAGCACATAGGGCGAGTCGGCCACCGCGTGGTTCATCAAATACGGGTTGTCCGAAGCGGATACCGCGCCCACGGTGAAGAACACCAAGATGAGCGCCGGTTCGGCGAGACTACCGATCCAGCTGGCCCGGCTAGCTCCCAGGCCGCCGAGCGGGCTCGCGGTGTCCAAACCGGATAGCGACATCGCAAATGACGCCAGGGTCAGAACAAAAGCTCCTCCGACGAGGTCAGCCAGAAAAGCAAGCGGCAAAGGCTCATTGGTGATGACGGGGACGATCGCCGATACTGTCAGGTAACAGGCGAACGCGACGAACGGTGCGCCGTGAAACACCCACGACGCCTGGTCGCTAATCGCGCTGGACTTGCGCAGCCACTTCACCAGGTCGCGATATGGCTGTAGGACGCTGGGGCCCCGCTTCGAGGCCACCACCGCCTCGGCACGCGTCAAGACACCCGAGTACAGCGGAGACACGGCGAGCACAACCAGGCTCTGCAGAACCTGCAGGAACACAGCCGCACCCATTGCGAACTCCTACCCTCGGGCAGTCGGGGACTCACGGGGTAGAAGCCATCAGCGTCGTAAGCCGGCCAGATCAACCGGGCAACGGCGCGGTAGCGAGCTTCATCGCTGTTGCAATTACGCCCGACTTTACACACATCCTGCGACGACCAACACCCGAATTGCGGCTTCAGCCGACTCCCGCTGCCGATCGTCGGAGGCCACGACCATGACACCGTCGAAGTTGCCTGCCTGCCACTCAGCGACCCAGGATCGGTCGCCCACTTCCGGTGATGAAACATTGCGCAGACCCGGCGCACATCCAGCCGCGGCAGGCGCGCCCACCACGGCCGATCGGCGCTCCCTCGATTCGGCTTCAGCGTCTGTTCCGACGCCTAACAGGCGTGCTATGGCCCGTGCTCGGATGTCTCCTCTGACCCCTTGCTGCCAGTCTCATCGCGGTCCTCGGCGAAGCGATGCTCGTCAGGATCACCGAATTTCGGGTTGCCCTCGTCATCAAGCCACTCATTGATTGCGGTGCCGGTGATGGTGCCATGCGACCCAGGGAGAACCACCGTCGGCTTATCCTCGTAGGCCTCGATCATGTCGTGGACTTCTTTTCGGCCTTCATCGCTTAACTCGACATCCGCATCCGAATGTTCGTGCTCGTGACCACCGCGTCCCTGCTCGTCACCGGCGGTTTCTTCACTGTCCTGCCCGCTCATGCTCTGTCATCTCCATTCCTACAACAGGGCGCCATCACGCGTGCCGTGCCCGCCCTCTTCCTCTTCCGACGGTTGCAGCAAAATGACGTTGCCGATGTCGTCACTCTGCGCAGATCGCCCGCGCTCCACGGGATCTCACAGACCACGATTGGAGCGCAGACACCGACACCTAAGTGGCTGCGCGCAAGTCGGTTCGACCGTCGACGCGGCTCTGGTCGCATCTTCCCCGCCCCACACCCCGTGACCTCGGCGGCACTGACATTGTCGCCGTAACGGAACGCCACGTGCCGGCGAGCGGTCAAGGCACCCGCGGGCGGTGAATTACACAGGAAGTGGCCAGGCGCGATAACCGCACCGGTACCGAGAGGAAAACTTGCGCTCAAACGCGACAAGCAGAAGACGAAGCAGCGATCCAGCACCACCGCTCACCTGCCTTCCACCCTGAAACACCCACGGGTAGAAGCCATTAGCCAAGTGGCAATTACGGCGAGCTTCATCGCCTAACCGCGATGCTAACGAACCTCCACCTCGCACGCAACCAGCTACAGATCGGTCGCACATCGCGTGTCGCCGCAGGAGGAGGCATCGAAGGGGTCTGATCGGTGGCATGCGTGAGCTCGACAAAACGGCGAAGGCCGTTTGCGCCCTGCCGATTTGGCGTTACGAAAGCACGATCACGTGATCAAGTGGGCGAACTCGATATACACGGGAATCCCAATCGTGACGTTATAGGAAAATGTCAAGCCCAATGACGCCGCCAAGGGCAGAGTGGGACTCGCCTCGGGGATGGCCAGGCGCTGCACCGCCGGAACGGCAATGTACGACGCCGCAGCGCACAGCACCGCGAATAGAACGTATGTCCCAGGTTTGAACTCACTGTGGCTAAAGTGAGCGTAGGCGTGCGCGACGCTGATTCCAATCAGCGCAAAAACATTGGGCATCAGCACGGCAAAGACGACGAAGCCTTGGCCGGCCGACCTGAGGTCCCGCAACTTTCGAGACGCCGTAATCCCCATCTCCAGCAGGAACAAGCAGAGCGCACCTTGAAACGCCGACACAAACAACGCGTCGTCATCGTGCACAACCTTCGCGCCCTGCAGCCCGCTGATGAAACCGATCACGATCCCGCCGATAAGCAAAGCGATACCCGGATTCAAGAACACCTCATGCCAAAGTTCAGCGGAGAAAACACGCCGTTTCTTGGCGCTGTCGCCCGAGGGGTTCTGAATGAGCTCCCCGGGGGGATGCTCACCCTTTTCCCGCGTGACCTCCAACTCCTGCTCGACTCCCCGCTCGAGCGCGCCGTCAAGGCCGTCGCCGTAGGCGGGCTGCGCGACGGCACCGGGTCCGAGCCCGACCATTACCGGCGGTACATAGCCCGGCTCACCTGGCAAAAGCCCAGCCGCATCCATCCCCTTGCTGCGCAGTCGCCCAACCAAGTACAGCGCCACCAGGCAGCCCGGAATCTCCATGACGGCCAACATGACCGGCATGTAGGCATCGAAAGCTATCCCCAGCGTGGTCAAGACGCCCACACAGGTGGCAAAAGTCCCTGCCGAATCCGACCCGTAATACCCCGCCACCGTGGCGGTGTCGATTCGCCGCAGGGCGGTCATGCGATTAAGCAAAAAGTAGGCAGCCATACCGACGATGAGGTTCAAGACGAAGCCCACGATCATGAACCCGACGATCCTGCCGATGCTCGACGGATTGATTTTGGCAAGTTCTTCCCCTCCATGCCAACCAATAGCCACCAACAGGTACATCGTCAGGCCTTGGTAGATCACATACGGGAACTCAAACTTCACCTTCAAGATCGGGAGCAGAAAACCTAGGTAGAAGAAAAGCAACAGCGGTTTGAAGAGGTTATGGGTGGCGTTATGCCAGAATTCGTGCAGCATCGACCGACTCCTCAACGAGGGTAAGGGGATAAGGGTGTACCGAAAAGGCCTATCGTGCAACGGATGTCACACGATGTGCTCCGGTTCCCCGCGGTCGCCATGCGATCCGCGCTGCAAACGTGGGCGTCGAGTTACCAGATCGCCACAGTCGTTAATGCCATACCGGCCGGAGAGGCCGCTCGCGCAGATGTTGGCGCTGTGGTAGTGATAGTCTTTGCCGCCCCGGCGGTTTGGCCAACCAGCGATAATCCAGCCGGCGCGATTACGTGCATCAGCTCGAGGTGGCACCGCATTCCCACCCGCAAAGCTGTTTGTTTGGCGCAACACAGCAGCGACCATCCGTAGCTCCCGCCTGTCGGCGCGGGTCAACCCGCGCGGTTATACAGGGGTAGAGGCCATCAGCATGGTTGTGCGTAAGCGAGCCTCATCGCTACGTTCGAACCTGAAGGTAACAAGATTACCCCAACACCGGGTAACGCGGAAGTGAACGTTCCGCGATTCGCAGAGGTCAGGCCTCGTCGCGGCGGGCGCACGCTCATCGACTAGCTGGGCGGCCGCAAAAGGGTTACCGGGCCTGGGTGATCAATTCGTCTGCGCATCGCTGTCGGCGCCGTCCCCCTCGTTTTGGCCAGGGCCATCGCCGGCGGCGCCCGGCCCCGTCGGAGTCCGTCCTTTGCGCAGCGTGTCCAGCAGTTCGCGGTAGGGCCCGACAAGGTAGACGGTGTCGCCGGCGCGAAGGCTGGCGTCGCGGCGCGGGTGGAGCTTGACTAGTCCGTTGGGTCGGCTGATGGCAATGACGCGGGTTTGGGCGGACAGTTCGAACATGCGCTTGCCATCGAGTTCGCTACCAGGCGCCACACGCATTGCGCCGACCACGAAGCAGCGTTGCACCACAGAAAACGTGTCCAGCACCTGCAGACCAACGGCAGCGCCGATGAACCAGGGTGCGGCCAGCTCGACGGTAGAGCGAGCGTTGACGAAACCGAATCGCTGCGCTACGGCGAATCCCACCGAGCGATCAAAGATCCGCAGCACCAACGGAATATCGGGCCAGTGGTGCATAGGCCCTAACCGACGACCGTGGATTTCGGCCAGCACGATCCCGGTTTCGATGTTGATCATGTCGTCGCGGGTCAGCACCGCTACGGCACGAGCGCGATCCACGCGCGCCGATTCCAACGTCTGGGAAAGCGTTGCATCCCCGAAGATTCACCGGCACGTCGAGTTGGCGCACCGACGGGAGGAATCGGTTCTCGTCGTCGATCTCGATCACCGCCACCTCGTACCCGGCGGCGGCCAGTTCGCTGACCACGCGGATGCCGAGCGCGCTCAACCCGACGACGACGATGTGGTTGCGCAAGTGGCGCACCCGAGGACGTCCCGATGAGTGGATGAAACGCCGCGATAGCAGTACATCTGCGATGAAGGCGACCAGCAACGCGGTGGTGGTGACGCCACTGAACATCATCATGGCGGCAAACAACCGCAGCCAGGTTGCCTGATGGCTGAAGCTGAAGTCGCCATAGCCCGTTGTGGTGATCGTCTCAATAGTGAAGTAGAGGGCGTCGATCCACCCCATCCGGGGATGCTGGTGGCTGAACCGCAACACCACCGTGGAGCCGATCACAAGCGTTATCACCGCCGCCAAAAGCGGGTAAAACGCCGGGTTGAAGTCGCTGCGCAACGCGCGGGCGGCGTCGAACACTCTGCGCATTCGCAACTGGCGGGACCGTGTCCTTCGCGGACGGGGCATCTTGATGCCTTGGGCGGCCACTTCGTCCGCAGTGCCGATCATCACCGTCCAATCACCGGTG
>Ga0335073_10000646_pt1 | contig 45425 bp, 27 predicted proteins | sample Lox_Sample_22_FD_207093 | JGI IMG/M metagenome (GOLD analysis project Ga0335073, IMG submission 207093) | Soil microbial communities from Loxahatchee National Wildlife Refuge, Florida, United States - Lox_Sample_2.2 | ecosystem: Environmental > Terrestrial > Soil > Wetlands | place: USA...
GTCGTTGGCAGGCCAAACTATGGGTATTACCAGTCAAGGTAAAAAATTGACTAAATATGAGCGGGACTCTATTGATTATACCCCTACTATGTGTTCAGTACTGGTTGGTTGCCTTTTGTCTGATGGATGGCTTCAAAAAAGAAGCGGGTGGATGCCTCGCTTTGGTTAGAAGCAATCTATGAACAATTTCGAGTATTTTTGGGTTACCTTTAGAGAGCTCGCTCCTTTGTGTTCAAATTACCCTTTCGTAAGTGTGACTAAAAGAAAAGGAAAGACCTTTACAAGTGTGAGTTTTCAAACTCGACAGCTGGCCTGTTTTATGAAGCTTTATGAGTAGTTTTATTCTACCGGTCGTAAATCAGTCAACCAGAATTAGCTCCCTTATTAGGATTATGTAGTTTAGGCTCATTGGATTCAAGGAGATGGAGCTAAAAAAAACAAAGGAATAACTTTGTGTACGGATAATTTTAACTATAATGAGGTTGTAAACTTGAAATATATGATTGAGCTTAAATATTCGATAATTTGTACAATACACACAGAGAAAGGTAAATATTACAGGCTTCATATTAACGGCAAGAGTTAGAAACCACTTCTCCCTCTTATAAAGCCATATTTTGTTAAGAGTATGCTGTATAAACTACATTTGTGATGTAAAGCGTTTTACTTAGGCAGGCAAGGCTAACTTTCCGCTGACAATAGCATGTAAAAGAAAGGAAATTTGACCTATTGGTCTTCGTTCCTGAGCTACGATTCTCATGGTTAGGATAACGAACCTCTATGATTGCTTGTAACTAAGGTGTATGGAAGTTGCCGGACATACATAAAAGGAATCTACTGTTACGACAAGGGGGACCTAAAAGAATATATATGGAGTCTATTCAAGAACTTGAGATTGCCTGAGACTAGATTTGCTATAAATTAAATATGATATCCTTTGAAGTTTTGAACGACAGTGTGAGAACTATAATCGGCCCCACTAGAATAATTAGTCCAATTACTCAAACCCATCAAGTGACCAAGGTCGATCTAGGGGGTGTCAGACCGGAAGGTCTTAAACTGAACCTAATAAATCCTACCGCACTTGAATATAATGATAATGTTATATCTCAGTAGAATCAAAGTCTCAACCCTTGTATCCTTTGGCTTATATAATATTTGATGACGGGTCTATATTTAATTTCATTCAACCGGACAAGGAGACGTTGTAGCGAACAATTAGTTAGAGGTAACGGAGTTGTCATAGTAGATTCGGTCTAACCGGTTTGAAGGACAACAGGAGAGTATTATTATAACGATCTCTCTGGAGAGCCGTATGATGGGAAACTATCACGTACGGTTCGGGAAAGGGTTTTTGGTTAAGGAACTTTCAGAGCCAATCTCCTATTTCACGATGATAATTGCACTTCCGACTGGAATTAAAGTTTTTAGTTGGATAGCTACTATATATGGAGGTCTTCCTCATTATTATGTTCCTTTTGTGTATGCAGTACTATTTATAGTTTTGTTTACATTTGGAGGATAGACAGGAATTATTCTAAGTAACGCTTCTATTGATGTTGCACTACACGATACTTCTACGAGTGTTGTAGGCTGTTAACGGTATAAACATTGGGCAATAATAGGGAGTAGGCTCGGTACGTCATGGCTTGTCAGGACCTATGCATGAAGCCGCTTGCCTTCTGGTTAGACATTATTCATGCCGGAGGTGGCGAAGCGCCCTAATAAAGAGTCCTGTCTCTTAAATATAAGTGTCGTGTTGTCTTATCGCTATGAGAATACCTCTCGGTAATCCTAATAGAGGATCTTCTATTTGAATTGCTAACGGGGAAGTCTTATAATATGAGGAGTTACGTTCCTAAAAGTTATAAGATAATTCCGTGGAAAGAGCCTTAGGCTCGCTCTCTAGAGACTGTACGCGATAATCATGGTCAACAGGGCCGTGGGGGGGGGGAGTCCACTTCCACAGTGATTCTGGTTTAGAGTCTAGCCCAGTTGGCTAGGTAAGATTCAGTCCTATCCTCTTAGTAATAAGAGTCACTTTGACTTATTATGTTGTAGGACATTTTCATTATGTTTTGTCACTTGGAGCAGTAGTTGGATTGTTTGCAGGATTTTATTACTGGATTGGGAAAATTAGTGGATACCATTACAGCGAAAAATGGGCTATGATTCAACTAATTATATTTGGTTTTGGAGTCAACATTACTTTTCTTCCTATGCATTTCTTGGGTTAGAATGGTTTCCCTCGACGTATAAGTGATGTACCAGATGGTTATATTGGTTTTAATAACTTTATAACTCTAGGTACTGCTTTGACATTTGTATCACTTATCATCTTCTTGTATATTATCTCAGCAACTGTCTTCAATCCTCGGAGATCTGAGATCAATGCTCGGGTCTTGGGTCGGTTTGACAGAATAACATTATGGGCGCTCCGGAGTTGAAAGAGAGAACGACATAGAGGTTTGAGGCCAGATCTGATCGGGCTATGTCGGCGGGAAGCCAGCATAGATTTGTGGGAGTGTGGCGCTGCGTAGACTCCCCCCCCCCCCCCAAAACTGGTAAACCTTCAACCCGAGTAATAGACTGGGCACGGGCCGGGGGGGCCAGACCTGAGCTAGGACTTTAGATCAACCATTTGCCCTTTAATCAAATTTGACATTGGCGTAATTTTTGTATTCTATGGCTTAGTTTGAGATGGGTCTTATAATTTAGATTTAGATTAGTGTTTAGTATGTGGCTAGTATTTGGGTAAGTAATGCCGTGTAGGGAGGTGGATATGAAGAGAAATAGTCAGCATACGAATGTGGGTTTGAACCAGTAGGTGATGCAAGAATGAAATTTGAAATCACGTATTACGTAATTGGTATTCTTTATCTAATATTTGATTAGGAAATTATATTTTTGTTTCCATTGGCCACTATATTGACGAATTAGGATTCTTAGTTGATTATGTGGCTAGCCAACATATTTCTAATTTTGATTTCCATAAGTTTTATATATGAGTACTTGATAGGTGCTTAGGATTAGAATTGATTATTTAGGTTCTGGCCAGAGTAGTGGCCTGAAGTACACGGAACTTCGGCTACGGCCGACCCTTTGATGTATGTTTAAGGAAGGGCTATAGCCCTTGGTAGGGCTGGCGAATAGAAAAAAGACTATCAAAATTAATAATATGTATTAGACTCTATAGCTTACACCTTAGGCAGGAGGGATTTTTGGAGTCAATCGAAAGTGCGGGACGCACTATGGACCTATCGTAAGCACAATTTGTATGTTTATAACAGCAGTTATGGGTGCTATAGTTTTTGTAGAGGTGGGTTAGGCTGAAAGCCCCGTCTATTCTAATTAGGGCTACTGGATACAATCCGTTTATTAGAACGTAGAACGAGCTTAGGTATGCGATGGCCTAACTGTTTGTATGTAGTAGCCTATTCTATAGGTCAGTTTTTTGGTTCAAATGTATTCCTAGTCTTATATGGATGGTAAGAATCTTTGTCACTTCTTATTAGAAAATTTAGCTCAAAGAGAACTCCTAAAATTTCTGTTCCTCTAACTCCTTTCAAAAGAAGTTATTACGGGATAGCTATAGGGTGACGGGCATATAAGCAAACCAGTTGGCGGGGCAATAAGAAGCCATTTTAGTTGTACTTTAAAACAACCTCTCTCGACTATATTAGATGGTTGAAATAGGATATTCTCGGTTCTATTAGCACTACAACAGAACCATCCCAATGGCCTAAAGACAAGCCTTCTCAATGTTGGATTGCCACTAGAGTCAATGATTATTTTGATGAGTTGAGATCTAAATGGTACTGTGAGAATAAAAGTTATTCCAAAAGATTTGGAGGATTATTTTACGGAAGTAAGTTAGGCTCATTAGTTGATGGGGGACGGTTATTGGGAAAAACACCGTGGAACAGTAATGATTTGTACAGAATGTTTTGATAAAAAGGAATAGGAAAGATAGTAGAATATTCTTAAAGTTAAGTTGAATCTGTTGGCTACTTTGAATGTCCATGGTAAAGGATATCGTATTAGGTTCAGTAAACTTAAAGACAACTAGACTCCTTTGCTAAAATTGGTGAAGCCACATTTCCACGCTTCTATGATGTATAAATTGAATGATAATTAGGTGTTTGGAGGGTTAAAGGGATTGCCATCTTAAAATCTTGTCATATGCTGGAATAGTTAGTAGCTATGAATCTCACAATAATCATAGACTTGTGAAAATATTTATAGTAAGACGAAATCAGCAGGAAAGTTCTTATCAACGTTCCTCAGAGACTTTACGCAAGATAGTGAGCGGATCAGAAATGCTGCGATAATAAAGGTCTGATACTACACTGAAAATAAAGTCCAATAAATTATAATGGACCCGCACCGATCTCGATTCTTCTCTTATCTATCTCTATTCTCTTTCTTTATGTAGATTCTTGTAACCGCTGAAAATTTTTAGGTTTAGTTCGTAGGTTGGGAATTTATAGGTCTTGTAAGTTATTTGTAGGTTAATTTCTGGTATACTAGATAGAGTGCTAACTTTGCAGCTTTGAAAGCTTTCTAGCTAAACCGAGTAGGAGATTAGGGTCTGTCAATGGGGTAGTTGTAGATAATAGCTTAGATAGGAGATTAGTCGTTTGGAACAGTTTTTTCTATAGCTTCTTATTTGAATAGCGGTCTATTGTTGATGACGATTATTTTTATTGTGATCGGTGCAGCTACAAAATCGGGTCAAATCGGTATGTCTGGGTGGCTATAGCAAGCAATGGAGGGTTATTTGAATCTTGCACTGATTTGGGAAGGGGGGCTCTCGTATTTCATTAATTTGGCTATCTCTTGACGAGTGATGGTTATCGAAGCAGGGCTGGAGGTAGCGAAGCGCCCCGTTTGTACTGATAATTCCCGATTCTGTCGTGAGAACTTGGGTAGATAATTAAGCTCTGTGGCTTGGAAACCTAATTAATTAGTTTGTTTCGTATTAGAATGGGCCAAAGAAACCGTTAATATAGGGCGCTTCGCCATAAATAGCGCTATTGGGGGGTGCTTCGCCATAAATCTTCTTGTTCTTTCTATGACCTAAGATTAACGTAGGGCTCTCCTTAAATCTTGCTATATGCGGAGACTTCCTAAAGAACAAACTACCAAAGATTGTTTCGTAAATGTTTGTTATGGGGGGCGCTTCGCCACAAAGCCGCCCCAATGGAAAATACGCAGGTAAGTTCTTATGAACGTTCCTCAGAGACTATACGCAGGAGCAGGGCCGGAGGCCCGCGAGATATAGTCCAGCCAGCGCGAAACGCTCGGATTTGCCTACTCCAGTATCTGCTCTTTAGCACAGTAGTACTATGGTAACTTGTTGCCTTCTTGAGGCTATAAGCTCTTGGGATCAATTTCACTGTGTGCTGGTAAGTTTTTTTTATCCAGGGTTTATGCAAGTGGTTAATTAGAGTTGTATAAAATTCCTTCGGATATAACGTAGAATAAGGCCTTAGCATGCCGGAGGTATAATTCTTGTTAATAGAATGATCAGCAGGAAACTATCAAACCAAAAATTGAGAGGTTCCTCAGAGACTACACGTGAGACAACTTAATTTAACTTTGTGGCGAAGCGCCCACGGGGCCAAACCTTATGAACTATATCTTGATATGACTTGACAAATGGGATGGCTCATTTATAGTCAATAAAGGGAAAGTTAGCTTCGGTATAACACAAAGTCTGGATGATACAAGTTCTTCACTAAAGATAATAGGATTTGGTAATATACTGGCCAGACCGAAGCCTCATTGAGATGTAGATGTTTTCTATGTGACAGGGCCAGCCCAAATAAACTTCATCAGACAGGCGCATACCTTTAATGGTCTTGTATCTAGATACAAATTTATAGAGTATAGCTTCCATGATAATTTAGGCTATAGGACAATACAAAGAAATTTAGAGTAGGATAAGGTCTTGTTTGTTAAAGGAGATAGAAATACACTATGACTTGAAACAAACTTCATCTTTCTTCTTTAGAACCCTTGACGGCTCCATGAGCCAGGCTAAGAGCCCTTTGGCTGGCGTAATTTGAAGACTAAAGGTATTAAATAGAGACGGTCCTATTGACTGAATGAGCGTAAACATCCGACTAAAGAATTATTGATATATACTAAAAAGTTAAGGAGTTGAAGATATAGTCCATATACGAACAGCAGGAGTCTATTAGCTAATGCGTTGTAGTCCTTAGTTGGAATATAGTTCAATAGGGCTTGTGATTGTAACGTAGGTTGGAGGATTTTCAGCCCTTCTTGGAGCGGCAGGTGGTCTTTAGGAAAATGATTAGAAACGTATTATTGCTTTCTCAACTACTTCACAACTCGGGTATATGATCGTAGCTTGTGGTCTTTCACAATATAGTGTCGCCATTTTTCATTAGGTTAATCACGCTATGTTTAAAGCTCTTTTGTTCCTTTCTGCAGGGGCTGTAATTCACGCAGTAGCGGACATCCAGGACATCCGGAAATTGGGTGGTTTGATTTAGTTGTAGCCTAGAACATATGCAGTAGTTTAGTAGGGAAGTTAGTCTTTGATGGCTTTCCCATTTTTGACTGGATTTTATTCAAAAGATTATCTGCTTGAATAGGCATAGATCCCTAGAAATGTAACTCGTTCAATTGCTTATATTTAGACGTAGACAGCAGCTATACTGAGTGCAACTTATTCAGCTAGACTTATAATTATGACTTTTCTTTCTAAACCACATTACCCTCGAGTGATATCTCCTCTTATTATGGAACCCCCTATTCTCAGTTCTATGGGACTCCCTCTATTTATTTTGGGACTTGGTTCTGCTTACTTTGGTTATTTTAGTCATGACCTATTCTTGGGTATAGGTTCTACTTTTTATCAACAAATATTGTTGACTCATCCGAATAATATTGCTTAGTAGGATGGATCTTTGTCTCTTAGTTCTGGTATAGGATTGGAGTATCTTCCAACTATTACTTTGGTGATTTTGTTCATGATGATTCCTATTACTCGTTAGTGGCTATTTAACAACACCGAACAGTCCGATCAAAGATTGGGTGGTCCCCTTTTGGGGCCCCAGCCCGCGTCTTTGGCTCTGGGTTTTAAATTGGCCCGATACGTTAACCTTCTAAACCATTTTAATACTTTTTATCATTGGATTATGTTCTATTTTTTTAAATTGTCTGTTATAATCAGCAGAGCTGTTGACAGTGGATTTCTAGAATTGATCGGTCCTCTCGGGTAGCAAAGATAGTATTTTTATCTGTCTTTTCGAGTAGAATCTTAGGTGACTGGATTTTTGCTACACTATGCTTTTATAATGTGCAGTACTATAGGCGCTGGATTTTAGATGGGAGCTATTCTATTTGTCCTTCCTCCTTTGGGACGGCCAGTGGCAAGTAGCAATAGCTCTCAACTCCTTGTATATCCTCAATGAATATTGCTTAAACGGAGAGGCCATTTAGCCTCTGACACCAGTGGTCAGCCTTAAGACCGGATTGGCCCCGTGGGCGAAGCGCCCACCTGAAGGGTTGGTGTTCCCCTAAGAGCGCAGAGGCCACTGGTTCAGTAGAAAGCCTCGATTCGTATACAGGTTCCGTGCATGAGTATTCTTGAGCAATTATCAGCTGATTGAAGAATGAGTAAAGACTCAATCGGTTCAGTCCAAGACCTCGAAATCAAGATATAGATATGGCTAATGGCTTAAACTTTAGTCTGAAGAAAAGGTTCTTGAGAAGTCTGGATTTGTGTTAATTTGAGGGCGAAGCGCCCGGTTTAAAGGCTTCTAGCCCAGACCGCCTCAAATAGGCTTCGATTGTTTATGATTGATACAGGTCACTGTATGAAGGGCCTTTGTGCTGCTAAAGAAGCAGATATGCTGATGGGTGAGAGGTAGTTTACTATGGATTTAGTGTGGATGACTTAGCCTACTATTATAGGTCAGAATCTGTGATAAAATACACCTAAGGTGAAAACCTAAATAAAAGTTTAGTGAATTGATATATCTTAGTAACTAATTTAATGGTAATGGACAATGAGTCTCCCTCTCTGAGTAGTGAAGAGCGAAAAGAATAAAAGTCAAGATTACAGTCTTAGAATGATAGAAGCCCTAGGCTGGTATGAGAGCCGAAATGTTTGTGCGGCCAATCAATAAATATGAGGCAAGCAGGTTTGGGAGTTCACTCTTCTTGGAAGGGCGCTTCGCCACAAACCTGTCTGGGTACTAGGTTACCGTGCTGAGGTAATAGTTAACTAGGCGATAGTGAAAAGTACCGAGAGGGAAAGTTGGAAAAAGAACACGTTATGCGTGAGTGTAATAGAACCTGAAACAAAAAATCCTTAAAGAATCATAGTCTACGACTGTTATTCTTTACCTATTGCATAATGGGTCAGCTATTTAATAGTTTGGAGCAAGGCTAAAGCCGAGTGAGAACAAATAAGTTCCAACTATTAGACCCGAACCCAAGTGATCCAGTCTTGATCAGGATACAAATAGACCGAACGGGTGAATGTAGCAAAATTCTCCGATGAATTGAGATTAACATACTAGTCTTAATACAGATATTAAATTAGAGTTTGTTTGCTATTTAGGCTTTGCTCCGACTAAATATGAAATCCTTTGAAAATTGGTTCGATTCAATTGTTTATAGTCCGATATGTTAGTGGTTGGCAGCGAGGTGGTAGAAAGATAAAAAAATAAATATAAATAAGAAATATGAAAATTATAATGATAAAGAATTTGTTGGCATTGTTGCTTTAGTTGTCGTAGGGCGCAGGGCCACACATTAGTTTGATTTGTGGTCTCATTACTGTTGTTATTATTAGTGTATGGTTAATCCATGGTTTCTAACTGGATTTGTAGATGGAGATGGCTGTTTTCTTATGGGATAATTAAAGGTCAAATAGAAAGTAGGGATATCAAGTTCGATAGATCTTTCAAATCGATACTCTTGATACTCCTGAAATCTAACTCTATTGAAATCCTTGTTTAATGGACAAATTTACTATAAAAGAAATTAGCTTTCATATATGGTAACTCGGATCGAGGATTAGCTAAAAAATAAAGGAGTTTTCCTGACTTATACTTAGCAAACATCTAAGATTCTTCATTTTAATGCTTGGTGCTCTATGTTGGATATAATGTTGAAAGGGCCTTTGAATACCGATTCATTCGAGTCAATCGTAAGTTAGACAGGACATTTTCCAAAAGGTATAAATTCTAATCTGAAAAGGCTTTTCCTCATATTGTCCCTTGTATTCCTTTTAAATTTGTAGACAATTCCTTGCCTTTGAATCCTTATTGGATTGCTGGATTTGTTACAGCAGATGGTTGTTTTTCTATAGGTATACGAGAAACAAATAAAGTAGAATTGGATATTATATCAGTCCGTTGTTTCGTATAACACAACATAAGAAAGATCAAGCAGTGTAGAATAGAATACAAAAGATTTAGGGAGGGAGTCTATATGAACGAACTTCCCAACTAGCATATGATTAGCAAGTAAGTAACAAAAAAGATTTGAGAAATGTAATAATACCTTTCTTTACAGATTATTCTTTGCATGGAACTAAATTGTTGGATTTTATTGACTGGGTTAAGATTATTAACATGATGGAGCAAATTAGCACTAGACTCAAGATGGTATAACAGAAATAAAAATAATTGTATCTAGAATGAACTCTAAAAGATTAATTAATATATGTAAGTAAACTTAGCACAGTTTGCGATGCGAGTGCAAACGGTCAAAAAATGAAATCCATTCAAGACCGTCGGCAGTGGAGATCCCACTGTCGCTACAGACTGGTTCACTTGTGGGTGAGAATTTAGATGATGGATTATAAGAGTGAATAGCACTCGGGTTCTTGCTTAATGTACAGTCGAAATAAGTAATAGCTTATTGTAGTGGTGAAATGCTTATCGAACTTGGAGATAGCTGGTTAGTTAAAATAGCCTTAATACAAATAATAACAATGAAAAACATAACGAAATTTAGTCAAAGAATGATTCCAAATTGGTTTGTTGTTGGTTTTACTGATGGCGATGGAACTTTTACTTGTACAATAACAAAACAAGCTAAGAAAACACTGGGTTATCAAGTGATATAGATGTTTACTATCGAAATTCTTAATACACCAGAAAATAAAACTTTGCTTGAGTATTTTAAATCACTGTTTAATGGGAATGTGACTGTTAATGGGAATCTTATAAGATTCAGGGTAACGGCTGTGCAAGATTTGATAAAAGTTAGGGAATTCTTTAAAGCTTACCCATTGGGCGCAGCGCCACAAACTACTAAATCCCTTAACTTTGATACTTGGTGTAAAATTTAGGATATAGTTTCTGCTGGTAATTTGACTCGACATAATCTTGAGGCCATTATCGCTCTGACTGGACGCTTTCCTAAAGGAATCAGTCCTCAGCTTCTCAAAGCTTTCCACATGTTATTCCAGATAAAAACTCTGGGTTTATACTAAATCCTATGCCTCTGAATCCTAATTGGATTGCTGGATTTGTAGCGGCAGACGGTAGTTTTTCTGCCTATTGGCAAGAATCTAATAAAAGTCGCATAGGAGGCTTTGTAAAACAATCTTTTGTCTTGGTGCAACATTCTAGAGATATACAAATTCTAGAGAAAGTTAAAACTTTTTAGGGAGGAAGCATACTTAAGCTTGGACTCGATGCTTACCGCTTGCAAATTACCAATCGAAAAGATATCAATAATGTGGTTATACCATTTTTTACTGAATATACTTAGTTTGGTACTAAATATTAGGATTTCCAAGATTGGGTAAAAGTTATGAACATCATAGAGTCCAAACGTCATTAGACTTAGGGAGGGATCAATGAAAAAAAAAGTAATTGTCGCTAGGATGAACTCTAAAAGATATTAATTTGTAAGTGGCATCAGGTTGTCTGGTGTCGCAATGCGAGTGAAAACGGTTAAAGGAGTCCACTGATTCACAAGACCGTCGGCAGATAACTTGACCAACTAGTTGAACCTCCTTCTAGAAGTTATTAATCGCTACAGACTGGTTCACTCGTGGGTGGAGTAGGAGGTTAAAACTCTGCTTAATGTACAGTCGGAAGACATTAGTTCGACTAATGATCTTTGTTATCGCGAAAACTATGTTAGTAGTTGTATCTAGGATATCTTTACCCAGTAAAGCACAAGTCTTGCTTTGCTCTGAAAGGGGGAACTAGGTTTATGGTACGTCAGAGATGAATAGAAAAGTATTTATCTCGAGAGAGAAACAACTCCATTCATAGGTTAAAGTTCCTAAATTATAACTGAGTGAATTAAAGACAGTAACCCGGATAAGAACTTCATTATGTGAGAACAGTAGACTCTATCCTTAAGAGAGTGGATAACACCACAAGGAACTATGGGGCAATTGTCCGCCCTTCAAGGGCTTAGTAATGTCTGTCATCAATGTCCGGATCAGGAGCCTAGATCTACCAATCAGGTCTCGTAATGTTATATACTTTAACCATGATTTCGGGATTATATCCCAAAGGGTAGCGATACGGAGGGGTGTGATTCCTCCTGATAATGCTGACATGAGTAACGTTAAAGGGATGTTAAATAGTATCCCTGCCCTAAACCCCAGGTATTCAATCAAACCTTAAGATGATTAGAGTTACAATGGTACCTAACCTTAATTAGGGATGGGCATTGTGAATGCCAGGAAATGTTTGTGGAAGCCCAAACCATACTTAGACCGACACTGGTGGGTTAGCATTCGTTAAGGGTTACAGTCACTCATCTAAAAGGAACTCGGCAAATAGGAGGGGAACTGTGATCTAGAACACAAGTATGTGCCTAAAACTTCTTAAGGAAGTATACGTGCTGCCATCTGCCCTCTGCTAGGCAAGTGAAAGCCACGGGAAGGCGCTTTGCGCCTTCGCATGGTATAAACTCTAGTCAATGGCTGCTGTAACTTCATATTCAACAATTGGATTCTTTCATCTCTCTATGAGAGAAGTGAATACTGTTAGGGTTACATTAAACTAAACTGTATGCTGGAATCTCCCTAAGCTCTTGTAGCTTGATTAGATATTACAAGAGATTGGACAATCAGCAGGTAACAAGGTATTGAAGAGCTCCAAATGAAGCCACCTTAGGGACCCCAGAGACTACACGTTTAGCAGGTTTAGTTAATGAGATTTAATGTAACCTCTCATTGGCTTAATCTGAAGATATAGTCCGACCCAATTAGAAATATTTGGAATATTTTGCTGACGGTACTAAGGTAGCGAAATTCCTCAATTACGCTGGGGACTTATTTTGGATTCCATTGTTGTAATAACGGAGTGGGTCTACAGACCTACGCCTGATCTATATGGGACTAATGGATAGAGGAAGTTAGTATCAGTCCTTGTCTTGATCGTGCTTGCAGCACCTGTTATTACTGGTCCATTGAAAGAAAATCTTTCTATATGCTGGAATATCCTTAGAGCTTTAGAGCAGCACAGTAGGGCGCTTCGCCACAACCTGTGCGCAAGATTCAAAAGATTGGATGATCAGCAGGAAACTATTCCACAGAGCAGAGCTCTTTGAGAAGGGTCCTCAGAGACTACACGAGAGAAAAACAATCGAGCACCAGAGGGTGCTGAGGTATTTATAATATAGTCCAACTACGATGAAAATTGTGGGTTTAAGCGGCGCTTAATTCGTGTCCCGCATCAATGGTGAAATCATCCTCCGACTGTCTCTTAGATGAACTGTGTGAAATTATAATTCCAGTGCAAATACTGGTAACTTTCAGCAACACGAGAGTGCGACCAGCTAAACTTTTAATTGTAAAGTGGTGAGATTCCACCTTGCTTTCATCGCATGAGCCTATGATAACATGCATATTGAGTAATTGATTTGTATGAAGCTTATCAGATAGAGGTCCAGTTGATCTTTGGCTAGATTTCCATGGATAACATTGTGAACCTATGACGACGTGTTGCTGATGTCTGATCATTGAAACCGGTCCGAGCCTCTTTCACTACTATTAACATATCTCGTGTGTTAATTGATGAAGTAGAAATTGATCAACGCTTAGTAGGATCCTAAAGAAATCATAAAAGTATAATTAAAGGGACTGGGTAAGCCCTCTAATTTGTAGTTGGGCCTTCTGTGCTAGCTACTAGAGAATTTGTAAAGGTTCTTATTTGATTAGAGGGTAAAGGATTGTTTAAAATGCTAATGTTCTATGTAATAATAGAGATAGAGTTTGGATCAGGACTCCAACTTAGCCCTAATCTGGGTTGCGGACTTAAACTATAAATGTTCAAAATTTTTAGTTTGAATGTTTGAGCTGCATGCGATGAAAGTTGCCCGTGCAGTTCTGATGGGGGGAAAGCTTATGAGAGCCTACCTATCCAGACAGACCCTATACAGCTTCACTGTTAGTCAGCCGGCTAAATGAGACCGGCTATAAGACAGTTTCACTGGGGCGGTGGCCTTCTAAAGAGTAACGAAGAGCCTACAAAGGTAAAGGGTCTTAGACCCTCTAATCGTAATGGATAAAATTTACTTGACCAATGGGCCTATCAAGCCTACTGGGGATTCAATGTTTATTTGAGTCTGTCATAGCGATCCAGAAGCTATGCGCTTCTGCTTAAGGAATTAAAGCTACGTTAGGGATAGCTTGTCTGTCCCTTCATAACTGGGTGAATTGTCAAGAATATCCCATCGATAGCTATTTGGCTCTCGAGGACAACTTGCAGCTAAATCTATGTCAACAGAATAGTCCTAAGCTGACGAAGGACTTTGATATATAGATGTTCAACGACTAGGTAGTGAGTTCTGTTAACAATAATCTACCCACGAGTGCCCAGCAAATTTGGTTTATGGATGATGGTGCGCAGGCTTTGTGGGAGCCCAGCCCGGTCGTAGATTCTACGGAGTCCTTGCCATTGTGGAAGTCCAAATTTGATGATATAGTCTGAGCAGATTAGTGATAATCTGAGTTAGGATAAAGAGCCTAACGATAACAAGCTGAACAGGCTGGTTTAGAACTGGAGATGGTATCTTGTTCTAATTTCGGCACCTTGATAAGTATCGGGGCAATGAGCACATTGTGCAGATTGAAATTAAGCCATATGCTGGAATATCCTTAGAGCTTTAGAACAGCACAGTAGGGCGCTTCGCCACAACCTGTGCGCAAGATTCAAAAGATTGGATGATCAGCAGGAAACTAACATCAAGAGTACCGATTGATTAGAAGGATCCTCAGAGATTATACGCTTAACAGATGAGCCGGAGGCCGTTTGATGATATAATCCGAACATCGGGTGAGAGCCCATGGAAATATTTGCTAAGAATATTATTCTATTCATGCCGGAGGTGGCGAAGCGCCCATAAATATTTCAAGGAGCATCTGGCGAGATGTTGCTCCTTTAACAAATTGCGATGTCGACTCGTCTCAGCTTTCAGGTGTAGGTGCTTGAAAGAGTGCGGCTGTTCTCCGCTTAAAGAGGAACGTGAGTTGGGTAACCCAATATATGAAGAGCCCCATATGAATTAATATGAGATCCTATGTATGAATTATCGATTCATTCCTCTACCAAAACAGAAGTAGAGTTATATACTTGAAATAAATTTGGTTTAGCTTTGCTAAAATATATATGAATCTAATCGAAAGAAAGAAATTTGTATTACGTACTTATTATAAAAAAGAGTGGCTATGTCTGGCCTACGTGCCCTAGTTAAATGTTTTATTTCACCCAAGTATGTCTTATAAATAGGGTATCAATTAAGCGTTCCAGGTCAGAATTTGTTCTGACTTTCATAGTTAAACTGTATAAGTTTATAGAACCGATTCTGGGAAGGACTTTAAGCAGTTCCAGATTTATCTGGGGGAGATGCGTCTTTCCTTAGCAATACAAGTGAAAACGGTTAAGGGTTGTCGTTCCAAGACCGTCGGTGGGGGATCACATCGCTACAGACTGGTCCACTTGTGGGTAGCTGAAATGCTGCTTAATGTACAGTCGAAATAAATTTGTCAATACGGCGAGAGCCAGTATGGTTTCTATGTACTGAAAGATTAGTAAGATTATGATCGAATGTTATGGTACGAGAGGACCTGACAAAGTGAACCAATGGTGATCGAAGCTGTGTAAGCCGAACCCAGCCGCATCGGAGCCAGGTGGCTGGATTCCAATCACGGCTTCCATAAAGTTAAGTTCACCCCCGTTAATTCCTGAATCCATATAAGGAAGAAACAAGGTTAATTACAGTCTTACTCATAATTTAAGGGGTAAAACACCCCTGTGGCCCTGCGCCCCTGCCTATCATTTAAGGGTTTACAACAAGCCAGTCCCGAAAGGCGGGTCATTTGGTTTGTGTGGCGCTGCGTCCCTATGATATAGAGCGTCTAGTATAGACGATGAAGAAGTGAGGACCAGTGAAGTCCGGATTTAAAAACTACCTCTCTTGGCATTGATAAGTTACCTTCTAGTGGTCGATGCTGTTATAGTAAAGCTCTAAAGGCTGTAGGCTGGCGAATTGAAACTAATATTCTTTGACCGTCAAATTTTGGCTCATGGCTTGTAGTTCAATTTATATTTAAGCGAAGCTTAATCCGTAATGTAAAGGCAGCATACAAGGCTCATGACCTTGGTGTAATGGTTCGAGTCCATTCGGGTGCCAATCCTGCCCATCGGGCCAACGGGCAATCAAAGATCTCAGTTCCATTCGTGCTTTGCTTCGCCCATAGAGACCTTACCTCTAAGCGGGCCCTTTTATAATTACCCTAACTTAAAGCTACGGCTAAATGCTCGGGGGCTGGGCTGGTGGGATCTTCTCTGGCACCCGTGGTTCCTTCTAAGGGATCAGGATAAGGGGCTTTATACTAAAAAGATCAACTTGATTCTTCTATGTTTTGGTTAGATTCAATCAGCTTATTCCAGTTACCTGGTAACTCCTGGAATACAAACTTTTAATCTGGGAGGTTTGTCATAGAGTCGTATCTCATCTATAATTTTGGTGATGACAATAATGTCATGGATGCATCTACACCAAGCTATGCTCGGTCTACCCGGAGATGGTGTAGAGTTCCTGATTACTTACTAGGATGGCACTATTCGCCAGGCTACGCCTGATAATGTATTGATTTGTTTTATTATAATTTTTGCCTAGGCTATATAGTAGTAGTCCAGTATAACCGAACGGACAATTCGTGGTGAAATATTTTAGATAGTTTTGGTCAATTAGATAGGTTAGAGTTATATGCTAGTCTCAACGGATTGGTAGATCACAGTTACAGCTTGGGAATTGTTCAATCTATCATAGTATTAGTAGATAAGTATGAAGAATGGGGGGCATCTAGAAAAAAACTCAATATTGGGCTTTCACAAAGGTTCAGAAGTAGCACTGTCTGCGGTAGTAAAATATTTTCTATAGAGTGCTTAGGCTACTAGTTTTCTTCTATTGTCTGTGAGTGCTTAGTATGGAAAAACGGGTCTAACAACATACGATGGACTCAACATGATAGCTTCGGTCAGCTTTCAAGAGGAACTTCGAAGCTCCCTCAGTTAGCCAGAAGTAATGATCATTATTTCCTTCCTATTTAAACTGGGATGTGCACCTTTGCATTTTTGGGCACCAGATCTTTATGATGGACTTCCTACTTATATTTCTCTATGGATGATTACTATTCCAAAAATGGCAGTTCTATTTACTATTTCACAACTTTCTCTGATTAGTCTATCGGCTGGTTGGTCTTTGTTTATAGTGTTTGGATTTGTTTCTCTTCTCGTAGGTTCGCTTGGGCTAGGCAGTCAATGGAAAATAAAACGATTTCTGGCCTATAGTTCTATTTCTAATTAGGGATTTGTTCTATTGGCCTTCGGAAATAGCTCAGCTTATTATTTTTATATCATCGTGTACATTATTTCAACTCTTGTCTTGTTCGCCGGTCTCTTGGCGGGGGTTTCTAATCGTGGAACAACCCAATCTGAGTCTGATGGTTCTATTGGTTTCATCAGAGACTGGGCTGGTATGTTTAGACAAAATCCAGGACTGGCTATTGCTATGTCTCTATGTCTATTTTCTCTTGCTGGTTGTCCACCTTTGACAGGATTTTATACTAAACTTTAGGTATTTAAAAATGTGATGGAACTTGGTAATTACTCTTTGACTTTTGTTATGATCATCGCTAGCGTGATCAGTACGTGTAATTATTTGGCACTAACACGAGTTATTAATCAAGATCCTGCTTATTCGGTTTCTAATAAAGAAATCCACATTATAACATATAGCCCAGCCTAGTAGATAGCATATTAGGTAGGAATGGTATTGACTATGGTAATGTTTATTAGTAGTGGTCCTTAGGCTATTCCATCTTTGTGGAAGCTCACATAATCAATTCCTCTGGTTTGTGGCGAAGCGTCCTAAAGTCCCCCTAGGTTGGCTGCGGACCCAAGCTCTGCACTGGAGGTCCTTACGGACCGACTGGATCTCGATTGAAGTTGGCGATTTATAATATGAAATCCTTGGAGAGAACTTCTAGTTCTGAATATGATAGCCAGTCTTATTGTCATATAGGGCGTTATATAGTCTGTAGCTTAGATGACTTAGGCTGAGAGAAAAATAATGGGAGCTTAGCAAAGAAGAATAGGGCCAAACAAAGTAGGGTTTATTGGTCTGTTGCAACCGTTTGCCGATGGAATAAAACTCATTTAGAAAGAAACCATTCTCCCTCTAGAATCTTCTAATTGGATATATATAGTTGCTCCATTTGCTATATTTTATTTGGCTTAGTTGAGCTGGTAGGTCCTGCCTTTGGCAGATGGGGTGGCTATATCTGAGTTGCTTGGTGGGGGTATATAGATACTAATAGCAATATCTGAATAGGGTATATATGGAATTATATTTTCAGGTTGGGCAAGTAATAGTAAATACTCTTTTTTGGGTTCTATTCGTTCGACTGCCCAATTGATTAGTTATTCAGTAGGTCTATCTCTAATAATTTAGACAGTCATCTTTACTGTAGGCTCCGTGGAGCCTATGGAAATTATGTCGGCACAAAGGGCCATTCCTTAGTGCTTTGCTTAGCTTCCAATGGTGATGATGTTCATGATTTCCGCAGTAGCTGAGACAAATAGAGCTCCTTTTGATCTGCCTGAGGCTGAGAGCGAATAGGTAGCAGGACATTAGACCGAGTATTCTGCTATTCTTTTTATATTTTTCTTTTAGGCTGAGTATGCCAACTGTGTCACTATAGCCACTCTGTTTTCTATTCTATTTTTCGGGGTTAGTCTTGCCAGTTAGGGACCTCTTCCGTTGATATTTTTTATGTAGTGGTAGCGTGCTTCTCTAGCTCGTTAGAGATTTGATCAATAGCTACGATAGGGTTGGTCTCATTTTTAGCCTTTTGTAATGGGTTATATAATGTTCCTACCTTCTTTTATTTTTACTTTCGATATTCTTGGATTATCAGCTGAGGTTTATATCAACACAGGGCGCTTCGCCACAAAGCCCGAAAGGTGTCATTGGCTGTGGAGGGCCAGTTGGCCCGTTCTTCAATTTGAAATCCTTAGAAAGAACTTCAGTTCTGATGCCTCAATTTAACCCAACTCATTGGATAAATCTTATTACTTGGTTGTTTATTATTCTGAGCTTTGTTATATGGTTTCATCAAACCATAAGTTTTCCTGCCATTCTAAGGCTTAGCCTGGCTAGAATATTTATAAAAGATCTAAGGGGCGCTACGCCACCCCACTCTACGGGTGGGCGGTCCGTCGGAAACCCTGGTGCTTAACTTCGACTGGTGCTACTTAACTTTGATCGCACTGGGCTTCCACAAACCATAACCTTATGTTGGTTCAATTTATGAGATCCTTAGGTAAAGTTAAAGAGACATGAAATGTCTGAATTGGGTTTGGTCCCCTATGGAACAATTTATAATTTACCCTATTGTTTCTTTTGACTTCTCGATTAACAATGTTATATTTTTTTTGATGATATCAGCATTTATATCTATGAGTCTGGCTACAGCACATAAAGGAGAAATAGTAGCGACTTGGTGGGGGGTTTAGAATGAGTCCTAGTATAGAACAATATAGTCTATGGTGGAAAATTATATTGGTTCCGCAGGTGTTGCGTACGTGCCACTAATATATACCCTATTTCATATTATTCTTTTTTGTAACTTGTTGGGAACAATGCCTTACAGCACTACATCCACAGTTGAAGTAGTTATGACCCTTTCTCTATCTTTTACTTAGCTAGTTGGAACTTTGTAGATAGGATTTATGACTCATCGGTTGTAGCTTTTGTCTGCTTTTCTACCCGCCGGTACACCTTTGGGATTGGCTCCTCTTATGATATTTTTGGAAGCTCTAGGGTATCTAACCAAAATATAGTCTCTAGGACTCCGATTGGCTATTAACCTAATAACTGGTCATGTTTAGGTCAAAACTATCTTGTCTTTTATATATACAGGATACATGGAAGGTACGAGCATTATTATGCTCTCTTAGCCTCTCTTTCTATTGACCTAGTTTTAGGCTTTGGAAATATTGATTGCTTACCTTCAGGCTTATATATTTAGTTTCATTACATGTATTACTATTAAAGATATGGCTACTCACCGGCCTGTTAATCTGATCTGGCTTATTTGATTGAAAGTGAGTCGTGGCTCCGTCATTCATGACAGAGTTTGTGGAAGTCCAATTATGGCGCCGGTTGTCTTGAGTTGGTGATAGGAGATAGATAATTATATTCCGTCCTTTATTATAGTAAAACTAACTAATTATATTCAAATGTTGATGGCAGCTAAACTAATTGGTGCTGGTCTAGCCTGTATTGCTCTAGGTGGAACTTCTATAGGTATTGGTGTTCTTTTTGGAGCTTTGGTCACTGGAACTAGCCGAAACCCTGGAATTCGATCTGAGTTGTTTAATAGTACTATTTTGGGGTTTGCTCTAACTGAAGCTATGGGACTTTTTGCCCTTATGATGGCTTAGATCTTTCTTTATGCATTCTAAGTATAGAAATTGATATTTATTCCAATCAACGTCGTACTAATTACATTGCGAGATTGAGAATATCTATTGAAATACTTAACTTCTCTAAATAGACTTCTTTTACTCCAAGTAATGAGCCTTTTGATGGTAACTGGATAGCAGGCTTTGTTTCAAGTGATGGTTGTTTACTCTGGGTTTGGGGCGCTTCGCCATAAAGTAATGAAAGAATCGTAGGCTTTAGATTCCGCCAGACGCTTAGGAGTTTCTAGATTATCTAATGGGAGGGGGAAATCGCCCTGCTAAGTTGGTCTTTCACAAAGAACAATTGGGTTTCCACAAATTTCGGTTGGCATGGCTTTATCAACGATGGTTTTGTATGTGGCGAAGCGCCCTTTCTAATTGATTTATGCCCTTTCATCTAATACACAATTTGTTAGATCTGTGTTCTTGAAATTTGATTACAGAGTGAAAGTAAGTCTTGGTTATTGTGGCGAAGCGCCCTTTGGCATGGACCGTTATGTTGCTCCGGTCCATTCCGCACTCTTCTTTAACTCGGATCCAACTGATGTTAGCTGCGACCATGCGTTAGAATCGATTTATTTTTTGTGATTATCCTTTGGCTTATGCTCTAGGTTTTCAAGATCCAGCCACCAATTGGATGTACGCCATTATTGATCTTCATGACCAAATCATATTTTTCCTGCTAATTCTATAGGTTATAGTAGGATGGTTTTAGACTAGTGCTTAGACTAATAAAGATCATTTGTTTTTCCTAGCTCATGGAAATTAGATAGAATAGATTTGGACAATAACTCCCGCAGGTATTCTATGGGCTATAGGTCTCCCTAGCCTAAAACTACTTTACATGATGGATGAAATCTAGGATGCTGAAGTTACTATAAAAGCTATCGCAAATCAATGGTATTCCAATGCCATAAATAAAGTAAGTTTTTTTGCCAATAGAAATAAAATACTTAGGGCGTTGTCTAATGAAAACTCTCACAATTCTAAAAGTTTTGAGAGGGTACTCGACCCTTGTTGGGTTACAGGGTTTGTTGATGCCGAAGGATGTTTTTCTGTAAATATCTCGCTTAGAAAAGACGGAAGAAGGAAAATAGCTGTGGGTTTTATTATAGCACTGGAGTATAAAGATCTTGATATTTAGTATGCACTAAAAACATTTTTCACTGTAGGGAGAATTTCTATACAAAAGAATGAAGCCAGATAGGAGATTTTGGGTTATAAAAATGCAATTGATTATATTCTACCTCATTTTGATCAATACTCTTAGTATACTGGAAAGTTGGCGGATTATCTTCTATGGAGAGAAATTGTACTAATTCAGAACTCCCAACAACATCTGATTGAAAAGGGGTTTCTTCAATGTGTCGCTATTAAAGCGAGCCTCAATAAAGGGTAGAATCGTACATAGCAAATAGCCTTTCCTGGGATAAAACCCATTTCCAGGCCAACAGTTTCATAGCCTAATGTTATAAATCCTCATTGGTTGAGTGGTTTTACAGCTGGCGATGGATCTTTCCTAGTTACCATAAAAAAGTCAGCAACTCACATAACAGGTTATCAAGTTCAACCTACTTTTGATATCTCTCAACATGTTAAAGACGTTGAATAGTAGCGTCTTATGGGTAAATTTTAGGGTCGTGGTAATGTTTATATCTACGGAACTGAAGCTAAGCTAGTAGTTACTAAATTTAGAGATCTCTCTTTGATTAAAACCCATTTTTCTTCGTATCCTTTGAATAATGTTAAAAACCACAGCTTCCTTATTTGGTGCGAGATTATTAATCTGATAAAAGATAAAAAACATTAGACAATTGAGGGGCTAGAACTTATTCGCCGTTAGCGAGAAAAAATGCGAATTAGTTAAAGTAGCTCTATTCATTAGTTCGAACTTACTTTATAGTTCTATTATTAGGAAAAATCTAAGTTCTTTGCAAATAGAAATAAAATACTTAGCTTTCTATCCTCTAAATATAGTTCTTCTTCTAATCTTGATCCCAACTGGGTTACAGGATTTACCGATGCTGAAGGTTGTTTCTCTATTAACATTCGATTCACTAAGAAAGGTAGATATATTTCCTCTACTTTAAAATAGCTTAGGATTGTAGGGATATCGCCATCTTGTATAATTAGAAAAACTTTTTTGGAACAGGACAGATAACTGTTCATAAAAACGAAACTAGATACGAAGTTATGGGTTATAAAATGCCATAGAACATATAATTCCTCATTTCGATAAATATCCTTTGATAACTCAAAATATGCCGATTACATATAGTGGAAAAGTATAATTATAATTCAAAACAGTCAACAACATTTTACTGAAGACGGGTTTCTTCAATGTATAGCCTTGAGGGCTAGTTTGAATAAAGGTCTCAGTGAAAATAGGAAGTTATGTATGCTAATATTATTCCAGTTCCTAGACCTTTGACAATATAGCCAGATAGGATCAACCCATATTGGTAGAGTGGATTTACAGCGGGAGATGGATCTTTTATGATAATAATAAGAAAAACAATCTACTACAAAAATTGGGTATCAAGTATAGGCTGGTTTTAATACAGGTCAACACATTAAGGATGTTGAACTGCTTCATAAAATAAAAGAATTTTTTGGTTGTGGTTCCGTCCACGTAAGAAAGGATGATTGTAGAATAGTCGTTAACAAATTGGGAGATATTCGTAATTATATTATACCTCATTACACTAAATATCCTCTTATGAACATAAAAATAAAGGATTTATAATCTGGTGTGAAAGCATCGATCTGATAATTAAAGGAGAACATTAGACATAGAATGGACTTAATCTGATACGTAAAATGAGAGAACAAATGCGTAAAGGAATATATTATAACTTGGGTTTATAGTCCTAATAAAGGGCGACACAAATGAGTACGGTCAAAAACGAATATACGATTCAAGAGACCGTCAGGGGTTTGCTAAATATTATGTCACTAGCTGTACCTAATATTTCCTTTGCTACAGACTGGTTCATTTGTGGGTGAGGTTTATATTTTGTCCTTGCTTAATGTACAGTCGAAATGTCCCATTGATTGGCAATTTGAATACACTGATTATGTTGATGGTGCTATAGCCTTTGACTCATATATGGTAGCAGAAGATTCTTAGGAACTAGGTGATCAAAGAAATCTTACTGTAGACAACTCTTAGGTTCTCCCAGTCAACACGAGTGTTCGAATTTAGGTTACCTCTCAAGATGTAATTCATGCGTTTGCCATTCCCAGTTAGGCCTTGAAAGTAGATGCTCTACCTAATCGATTGAATAGTTTGGGTCTAATTATAAATCGCCCTAGTACATACTATGGGCAATGTTCTGAATTGTGCGGTGTTATGCATGGATTTATGCCTATAGCTCTAAAAGCTGTCGTTTTGCCTGAGTATATAGCATGGTTGGAAACTAACATTTGTGGAAGTGGACTACCCCACAACATAGAGGAGATTGAAAGTTAGAGCTTACAAAATTAAAGATGAACCTAGTCCCGTCTGGTTTCCTGGACTGATAGGCTAAGGTAATATTTTATGATAAAATAATTATAATAATAATAACAAAGTGCTACTTGTTGGTATCGGGCTTTGCCCACTAATTTCTATTGCTAGTCTATTTACTATTGTCGATAAAAAGAATTTGACTCAAGTAGCTGTTTTTTACTCTATAATTAGTCTACTAGAAGTTTAGACAATAGGAGTATAGGTTGATAGTAAAACTTCTATTGTACAACACGCGCCCTCAGCGCGGGGCGAGCTAGGTTCTGATGGTATTTCTATGTAGTTGATCTGGATGGTTCAAATACTAATGCCTATTATTCTTATAAGTATTTATAAATCTGTTCCAAATTTGCCAATTTGGCCAACCCCACGATCTAGGGGCTTCAAAGGCGTAGCCAATAGCTTTCTAGCCATAGATCCGGTGACCGGGTCTTTTGCTCGCTCTTTGATCTGGGGTCGAGGGAGGGATTCAGTTATTGAAAGTTCTTACAGAACCTTCACTGTCTAGGTAATCTTTATAGGGTTTTGGTCCGCCATTGTATTTACAGTTCAAGACCTCCTACTATTTTATATTGGTTTTGAAAGTGTATTGATTCCTCTTTACCTTCTTATTACTCTATACGGTACTCGTAACAGAAAAATACATGCTAGTTACATGTTTTTTATTTATACATAGATCGGTTCGTAGTTTTAGTTTTAGAGTTTGCTTGGTTAGTATATTGAAGATGGAACAAGTGAGTATAAATATTAGTAGTCTAAAACAGTCACAAATACTGCAGCTTAGGGCCCCTAGCAGTAGCTGATTTGGTTGAGTTTTTTTATAAGCTTCGCAGTGAAGTTGCCTATGTATGGGGTGCATACTTGGCTTCTACAAGCTCATGTTGAAGCACCCACTGCAGCTTCTGTATTGCTAGCAGCAATTTTGTAGAAGATGGGTAGCTATGGACTTATACGTTACTCTATTAGTCTATTCCCTTAGGTTAGTAATTACTATAAGGGGACTGTTATTATACTATGTCTGATCAGTCTTTTGTTCCCTCCAATTGCAGCTTAGTCTCAAACAGATATGAAAGTGATTATTGCTTATAGTTCCATTTGCCATATGGGCACATCCACACTAGCCCTTTTTACTAGTGATATAATAGGAATTGAAGCATCTATTTTCTTTTTGATCTCACATGCAATGATTTCTAGTGCGCTGTTCTTCTAGGTGGGTGTACTTTATGAAAGATATCATTCACGTACGATGTTTTATTACCGAGGTTTGGTTCAAATATATCCCACTTTTATAATAATTTAGTCAATTTTTAGTTAGGCCAATTGCGCTATTCCAATGAGTTCGGGTTTTATAGGAGAATTTCTTGCCTAGACTGGCACTTTTAATCTTAATCCTTTTATTGCATTCTTGGCTGGTCTGAGCGTTGTATAGGTTCCATCATTCATGCTAAATCTAGTTCATAGAGTTTCTTATGGAAGATTTACTTTTAACATGCCTATGGTTACCAGTGATATTACTAAAAAGGAATTCAATGTATTTTTTTCTTTGATGTTCTTTACTTTTTTGTTGGGGGTTTATCCTCAATTGGTTCTAGATGAAATTATTTATCCGTCTCTAACATTGCTAACCAGTTGAGATCTCGCTAACTAAACTTGGGCCGATCAAGAGGAGACGAAGCATAAACTTTATAATGATTAGTTCTATTGTTATTTCGACTTGGTCGATTCTGGGAATACTATCTTTGATTACTAGTCTTATAGTTGTTAGTCCAACCGGGTTGGGTGGCCCTGCGCCCCAACCTAATCCGGTGAGTAGGCTATGTTTTCTAATAATAGTTTATTAGGCTGGTTCCTTTATGTATACAATATTGGATTTTTACTTTCTTGGTTTGACTTATATTATAGTGTATGTCGGAGCTATTGCGATTCTCTTCCTGTTTGTTATAATGATGATACCTGTCGGTCGTCCTTAGAACTCCGAAGACACATCTGCTCGACCTCGATTCTACCGGGAGCTTCTTCCAATCCTTTAGGTTAGCACCTAGGTGCTGACTTAGATAATAGGTGGCGAAGCGCTCAGCGAGATCTCAGGATCTTAGAGTTAGGAAGCAATGACTAGCAACCTGGTCTCTGATGGTCGCCCGGTTGCCTCCTACTTTTACCCATCCTGGACAACAGAATTTAGAACTATGACGGATATTCAAACATAGGCTTATACTGTGTATGTTGCTTATCCCATAGCATAGATTTTGATAGGAATAGCTTTGTGGGCTACTCTTATTGGAATTATAGCAGTTACATCTCGTTGATCATTAGCACAGCCAACGGACTGAGCAGCCGCAGCGAAGTCGGGCCAGAGTTAGGGCGCTTCGCCACCACCCAAACTCTGACAGGGCTGACGCCTTCTTTATCTAATGATGATAGGTTTCAGTCTTAATGTTGCTTTTACGATTGCTGTTATAGCTATCTAGGCCTTTATCTTTAATGGGGGAAGAGATTAGATCACGCTAGTGATAGCGTTGGAATAGCTATAGTTGGCAATAGGAATCATTCTTGTAAGCCTATCATTCCATTTTGATGATTAGACAGGAGCAAATATGAGTTTGCTCCTCCTTCCTTAGGCTGGTGCTGAATCTGCCATAGCTTAGGCCTAGCTTGTTGCCTATTACCCACAACGGGGTAGTATTGTTTAGAAATAAGTAAATATTGTGATCGGATAACAGTGCCCAGAGCACCCCCCCCCCCTGGATCAGAGGGCTAATATTGTTTTACAGGTTATGGTAGACCCAGGTCTTCCTATTATGAAAAATCTGATCTTTAACCGTTTTGCTGTTTGGATAATAGCTAGAGAAGAAGAATAGTATGGTCAATTGGAAGAAAGTCGACGTGTGCCTCATCCCTATCATTAGGTAGAAGTTTCTCCATGGCCTATACTTATGGCATGGGGGGTATATTTTTTTGCTGTATCCCTAGTATCTTGGTAGACCCATTTCATAGTGGATGCTTTTCCAGTAACAGTAGCATATATAGGCCTTATTTTTTTTCTATGGTGGAGAGATATTATTCGTGAAGCAAAAGGTGGTTTCCATACCTTGATTGTTCAACGAGGATTGATGATAGGTTTTTATTAGTTTTTGCTATCGGAAATTATGATATTTGCTAGTTTTATTTGGGCATATGGACACTCTAGTTTGTCTCCCGCTGTAGAATAGGGTTGCCAATGGCCGCCAGTCGCAATAGAACCTATAAATGCTTATGCTGCAGCTTTGCTAGGAACTGCTTTTTTGTTGAGTTCCGGCTTTACAGTAACTGAAGCACATCATGCTTAGATTAAAGGAGATCTTACAACAACACTGTTCAGGATGATTCCTACCATCCTCCTAGGACTAGGATTTATAGCTCTACAAATGAATGAATATTATTTTGCTCGTTACACCATATCGGATGGCGTTTATGGAACCGTCTTTTTTATGCTAACAGGTTTGCATGGTATGCACGTAATTGTTGGTGTGTCATTTTTGATTGTAGTCCTTATTAGATTGATGAATGCTCAATATACTACTGGCCACCACTTTTCGCTATATGCCAGTATTATATACTGGCATATGGTTGATGTTGTCTGGATCGTTGTCTTCATTTTGGCATATATTTGGGGAGGGAGCCTCTCATAAGTTTGTGGAAGCCAAAATCAGACCCTATAAAGGGCCGGCGAAATAAAGCGCAACCTGGCCTTTGTGGAATTAGACTCCCCAACCCTGAGTAATAAGGAGGAAAGAAAGAAAGCCGACTTTTGCAGGCGGCTATGCTAGCCCAATACAATGAAAATAACTAAACACAATCCTCTTTAGGCTATTGTCAACGATTTCTTGATTGATTCTCCTGCAGCTACTAATATCTCTTATTTTTGGAGTTTTGGATCTTTGCTAGGTTTGAATTTGGTAATAATGTTGATCACTGGGATTTAGTAGGCTTGCCACTATATTCCTAATACAGGCTTGGCTTTTCAAAGCATCGAACATGTCATAATGTGTTCTTAAAATTTCACTATATGCTGGAAACCCTATAATCTTTATGGCTCAGGAGTAAAGCTAAATGTGTCAGATTGCGATAAGTAATATTAGTTACAATAGATTGGGCAATCAGCAGGAAACCCTTCAAGTGTTCCTCAGAGACTATACGTGAAACAATTAACTACTCACCTATTTAATTGAAGATATAGCCCTACCTGACACAAGAGTGTCGAGAATATTAGATAACTGTTTGTTTGGTGCCAATACCTGTAAGACCTTCTAGTAATTAGATTGTAACAAAGCCATCTACTGATTTATAATTGGTTTGTAGGGTATACAGACGGAGATGGAAATTTCAAGTGGAAAAACTCATTTTCAGCTGACAGGGAATATACAATAAAGAGGCGGTGGGAAAGGGTTTAAAGTTTGGGGTTTATGAAAATAATATACTGTTGGTGGGAAACCGTTTGATACTTATGGAGACGTACATGATTTCTAGGGTCTAAGGAGAAATTCTAGACAGGTCGCACGAATGATAGATACAGGTAAATTGTATAAAGGTAAATATATATATTTTATTCTTTTTCTTATGTTCATCCTAACGAATTAGTTAGTTTAGCAATATTAAAGAATTTAATTAACACTTTGTGGTGCTGCGCCCCTTTCTGTCCAATCTAATATATGATTATGCGTGATGTTCAAATGGGTTGGTAGCTTCGTTATTTCCATGCCAACGGTGCTTCTTTCTTTTTTGTTTTTGTTTATTAGCACATTGCAAGAGGCCTCTTTTATGGTTCTTATCGACAACCCAGAGGTTTGCTTTGGGTATAGGGAGTATAGATCTTTATTGTTATGATAGGAACGGCTTTTGTTGGTTATTGTTAGCCATGGGGTCATTGGCACCCAAATGATATAAACCAACTTAGCATAATTCTTGCGATGCTTCCGTTGGCACCCTGATTTATTCATGCCTTCGGTGGCGCCGCGCCCATAAAATCTAAAATTCTAACACTAAATAGAATTGGTCCTTATACTTGGTGATGGACATGGTGAATAGAGAACCTCCGAGATTTCTATTCATATGAGCCAAAGAAATAGGGATACCTGGAATGGTTGCACACTTTTACGCTAGTCGTGGTTATTGCTCAAAACACCTATTGTATATAAATCTATGATAGGTTAAGAGGGACGTATTAACAACACAGATAAGTTTAGAACTTATACTTTCCATAGTCTAAAATGGCTATATGATCTATTCTATGTGGATAAAGTTAAAGTAGTACTGTTGATTGACCTACCCCCTCTAGTTTAGGCTGTTCGGTTTATGGATGATGGAGGTAAACAATGAATACAATTGGGCTTTCACTAACTTTCTACCTATTGTTTTATATATATGAAGAACATTAGATACTTTAAAAGCATAGAAAGACAAATTCGGCCTGAGTTTGACTATCTCGAGAAACGTGAAGGTTATTATTAGCGTTAGTTTACAGCTGATATGACTAAATTTAGTAACTAGGTTAGACCTTATATAATTAAAGTATGCACTATAAATGGGGGAAATATGGTTTGTTTGTATTATAGTCGTATTATATGGCGATGCTGGTGAAAACGGTTAATAGATTAGGAACAATAATCCAAGACCGTCGGCGCGTAGCAAAGGCTGCGCTGATCGCTACAGACTGGTTCACCGGTGGGTAAAGTGGTTATGGACTTTGCTTAATGTACAGTCGGATATTAAAGATAATTGAGAGACAGGTCTAAGACCCTCTCTGATTATTTGTCAAGGATCAAATAAGATATATTCATTATTCAATTATTTGATTACAAGGGATAAGATAGAAATTGTTCTTTGGGCGCAGCGCCACAGAAAAAACTCTCAGTGTTATACAGATAACCATTCACTTATCCTATGATATTACAAATGAGTCTTTGGGGTGCATGCCCTATATGTATGAAGGTCACGACCAATAGTTAGACTTACGGGTTGCACTAAGCTGGCCAGTAAATGCCAACCTCATAGTTGGGAATAACCACATGGCAAGGTATTATTAGGATATGGAGAAGGGTTAAATAAGATATTAGAGCTAAGACTTGGGCTTAGACTTGAACCGGACAGCTGTCCAGGGGGCGCTTCGCCACAAAGTCCTGAAGGCAATATCAGCTTGTATAGAAGTAGGGCGAAGTCCTGATTCCATTGGTTCTTGCTGTTTATCAGGTCTCGAGCCTAAAGGCTGGCTCTGCATATACCGGGCGGTAACTACTATCCTAATTCGGCATCTATGACGCCCTATCTGTGCATTATAAATAGAGTGGCTAATGAGCAGGCGAATCATATATAGTTCAAGAAGCTCTACATAGAGCCTTGGGCAATGCTAGTGAAAACGGTCAATAAGATTTATGGCGAAGCGCCCCCAGAAGCTTTGGGCTTCCACAAAGCTGTCTCGAGACCGTCAGTAATAAGGTAAACTCTGCCGCAAATTATTGCTACAGACTAGTTCACTAGTGGGTAGAGGACCTCCTCTGCTTAATGTATAGTCGGAATCTATTCGGGCTTTGTGGCGTAGCGCCCCTGTCCTAAATCTATTAAGGATTCTTAGATCCAAGCCTATCTCTAACTGGCTGCTTAATAGAAACAGGGATCACATTATGAGGTAACATGTGTGATGATAGATTTGGCAACTGTGATTACTAATCTACTTAGTGCGATCCCTTGGATAGGTCCAGATCTAGTTCAATTTATATCAGTTAAGTTCTTGAAGAGTCCAAATCAAATAAAGATTAAAGACAATTATAAGTTGCTTACTATGGTAACGTAGTTTGAAGAATTGGGTGAATTACAAAAATTCTTTGTGGCGAAGCGCCCCACTGGGGGTAGCAGAATCCTCTGTGGCCCTGCGCCCTGCCACAAAATAGGAAAGAAAATTTGCAGCTAAGCTTTAGTTAATGCAACGGGTCAACTGGCCCTTTTGTGCTAAAGAAAGTTCAACGACTAACTGGTGAATAGCATTAATAATAATCCAGACACGAGCGCCCAACATCCTAGTAAATTAAGGATGATGACATAGTCTCAACCTGCTGATGACAGCACGGAAAAAGCTTAAAAGCTTTGTTAAGAAATTGTTATATGGGGATCTTTTAGTGTTGATAATCCAACTCTCAATCGATTCTTTAGTCTACATTATCTATAGCCATTTGTGTTGGCTGCTTTGGCTGTTTGTCATTAGATCGCTCTTCATGTCCATGCATCAAACAACCCGGAAGGAATTTCTTCTCTAGCTGATAGAATTCGGTTCCACCCTTATTTTACCAGTAAAGATCTGGTAGGATTTTTTTTGTTTGCCATTATAATATCAATTTTTGTCTTCTTTTATCCCAACTATCTTGGTCACAGTGATAACTATATTCCTGCCAATCCATTGGTTACCCCAGCACATATTCTGCCTGAATGGTATCTTTTGCCTTTCTATGCTATTCTAAGAGCTATCCCTTCTAAACTGGGGGGGGTTGTAGCTATGTTTGGGGCTCTATTGATTTTGATGCCTTAGGCTTTTGTTCAAACAGTTAATATTAGAAGTAATCGCTATAGACCGATTATGCATGTTTTGTTTTGGATCTTTATATTTAATTTTCTATTTTTGATGTGGTAGGGAGCTAAACCTGTTGAAGCACCTTATATAACAATGGCAGCTTTGTCTACCTGTGTTTACTTTGCTTATTTTGTTTTGCTTATGATTCTAGGTTGAATAACTAAGGCCTTCCAGATCTAACCGAATGCATCAAAGGTTAGTGCCATCAATGTATTAGGTCTTGTCCTAAGACAGCTGATATAACAGATCTTAAGACATTTAGTAGCCTTGGCTATTACGGGCCTGTTGGCCCCTATCTAAGAAGGAATCGTTGTGTATGATCGTGGGCTCATTATTAATGCAAATTCCGTTGACTTGACACATACTGGTCGGGGCTATCTAAGAGGTGTCCTGGCTGAGAGGTGAGTAGGATCTATTTACCCTATTAAAGGCCTATTGGCCCGTAATAAGATTTTGTAATCCATTAGGTTTACGGTAGAAGGGTATAGTAACTGTATGCCCTTGCCAATGATCCTTAGCAATGAGCCACAATGGCTTCTGAAGAAGGGCTATCAAGCAGTAGTGAGGAATTTTGGGTAAGGACCGAAAGGTTGCCCCAGTCGATGGAAAAGTGATTGATGGAATTTAGTTTAACAGCCCTCGGAGAAGATATCTTCAGCTGGTGAGGTTTAAGGGAATGGAGAATTTCCTTTAGATCCTCTGTTTGTATTAAGAACTGTGCAGACAAAGGGAAAAACAAATTTACGCACTTATGGAAGTTCTTAGTGGATCAGCCTACTGTAGATTAAAGATAACCATGACAGGCGCAAACGTCAATCGCAGCTAGTAAGTTAGATTATGCTGCAAGTAAACAGCCGCTGGGCTTAATTTGAGCTCCGTGCTCTCGGGCTTGGATGGTATACTAATATTCCAAGGTGCTCGGTGAGATAATTATGCAGGTCACTTCCCATTGGGCTTCCACAATCAGCCAGAGTCATATTTTGCTATTACTTGGGCCGAAATTGGAAGCGATCTTAAGAAAACTTTAAGTAAGAATTTATAATGAAAATTTTCTGAGAGTGATAAAACCTGGCCAAACCCTGTGCCAGCAGCTGCGGTAAAACAGGTAGGACTTGCATTATTCATCCTTAAGTGGCAATAAGTGTAGTTAGACGGGGCATCTATGATGCGTCAGAGTTTGATTTAAAGAATTATGAGGAACAGCTCTTGTGTAAGGATGATGTCTTGATATATAAGTGGGAACATCAAAAGATGGCGACAGCTTCATTCTAATTTCAAACTGACGTTGACCTACTAAAGTGAGGGGCGCAAACAGAATTCGAAACTCCAGTAGTCCTCACCCTAAATTCACCGTGTGTTTGTGGAAGTGCACCCCAAATTCACGGCGCCTCCACAGTACTAGGGCAACCTAGAAACGGAACTGAATTGGCGGGTCTTTAGATACCAACAGTGGATCATGTAGTTTAATTGGAGACGACCCCTTAAATCTTACCTTCCCGTTTGGAGTTGCATGGCCATTTCCAGCGATTGGAGCGATACGTTGGGAGAGCAGCTTTGTTCTGCGTCCGTAACGCCGCGAGTTGGGCCTAAAGGCCCTTTACAACTGGCACTCATGGCCCTGTGGGAAGGGCTACTCACGTGATACATTGGTTAGAACAAAGAAGGCTATAGCTTTGCTAAAACTAACCTAGTACGATATTAAGGAGAGTTGAAACTCATTCTCCAGAAGAAGGAATTGTTAGTAATCGTTGGATAGCATACAACGGTGAATGTCAAATCGAGACTGCACAAATCGCTCATCACTGGTTCAGAGTTAGTGTATTTAGAGACTGATGAGAGACAGTCATAGACTCCTCTCCCAGCATAGGTTGCTAGCAATAAACAAAAAGTTGAAACAAAGTATTCGTAGCGGAAGCTGCGGGTTAATTAATTATTGTTAAGGCGTCCATATAGACACATAGCAGAGTCTGGCTTGGGCTTCCACAATCAGCTCTGTCTACCTCAAAATCGTTTAAAAGAGGATATAGTTTAATTGGTAAAACACCAACTTGTCGAGCTGGATGATGTGGGTTCGAGTCCCATTATCCTCAAGTGGCTCCTTGAAGGGGTGTAGCCAAATGGTAAGGCAATGGTTTTTGGTGCCATGATTTGCAGGTTCGAGTCCTGCCACCCCAGACATGCGCCGAAGACACTGGGGTGTAGATTAATTGGTTAAATCAGCAGACTGTAAATCTGTGGGCCTAGTCCCTATGTAGGTTCGAGTCCTACCACCCTCATTTGTTTGATTGTACTGGCAGACCGTCTAGATTAGTGGGGTAGGGCTCCGCCCTGGCCCTGCGCCCTGCCACAAACCTTGGCCAGATCAAAGCTTCAATAAGCCGAATTATGATCTAAACTTACATTTCAGTTTATGAGCGCTTTGCCACCTCCGGCATGAAATACAAGAGCTGTCAGCCGTTCAGCTGCTACATAACTGCATGGGCGCTTCGCCATAAAGGAATTTCAGCTATTTATAGCTGGAATCAGGGTTGTAGTTTAATGGTAGAATACTGGTTTTGGGTATCAGTGGCGATGGTTCGATTCCATCCAGCCCTATAGGTATCAATGGGTGCGGCCCAATGGTTCCATGAAGGTCCTCACCCGTGATGTAAAGGCAGCATACAAGGCTCATGACCTTGGTGTAATGGTTCGAGTCCATTCGGGTGCACAAGCTGCTAGGTCCTGCTCATGGTCTGACTCTTAAATTCCCTTGTGGAGGAAAGGCAGACTCGCTAGACTCTAAATCTAGTGCATAACAGCGTGTGGGTTCGAGTCCCACCAAGGGAATTCCGGCGAAGCCGGAGATACGGACCGACCTTGGTCAGGCTGCTCTGTTAAGAACTTGAATCAAGGGGCTTCCACACTTTGGTGGCGCTGCGCCCCTGGCTGTAGTTTAATGGAAGAACGTTGGTCTCCAAAACCAAAAATGGCGGTTCGACCCCGCCCAGCCATGCTCGTCATTCTTAAGAGCCAGTCTAATTATAAGCCATATAACGGGCTTTCGGCTCAGGTTTGATATAATGACCAGCCCTTCACGGGTCGAGAACGACATAATAACAGATTTGATCCGAAGAGTTCACAGCCTTCTCGGTATGTCGGCAAGGTAGGGCTTCGCCCTGCCTACAATCGGATTATGAAAGTGGTGCCTAGAAAAGCTTATAAAATAACCTTCTAAATTTGTCTTGGGTAAACAGATGGTTGTTGAGTACTAATGCAAAAGACATTGGAACTTAGTACTTGATATTCGGAGTTTAGGCTGGAATTATTGGGAGTGGGCTTTCCTTTTAGATTAGACTCGAATAGTCTGGAGGAGGCCAAGTATATTTGATGGGAGCTTATGATCAATATAATGTCATAATTACAGCTCATGCTCTCGTGATGATTTTCTTTATGGTTATGCCTGCTATGATGGGTGGTTTGGCTAAAGTGGAGAATCCTGCGTACACAGCTCTACCTTTTGATAGCATTGTTTATTTTTCCAGGCCAAAAAACCTTGATAAATATTTTGGAACAACTCGCCATTATTAGAAAGACAAGTAGGGTCCTTATCTTGCTGGTTAGATTGAAGGAGATGGTTCCATTTGGGTCAATTCTTCGGATGTTAAAACTAATCCAAATATCAAGATTTGTTTTGCTAAAAAAGATGAGCCTTAGGCTAAACTTTTGAGAGATACTTAGGCATAGGGTCGTATTGAGTATCCTAAGGGTGAATATGTCTAGTATACTATTACGGATCAGGTAGGCTTGTTTAAAGTTGCTGGATAGATAAACGGTTGGCTACGAACTCCAAAGAAAGAAGCTTAGGATAGACTAATAGTTTATTTGAATAAGAATTGTTTGTCTTATGTATCTAAACGATTGGGGTACACAGTGGGCACAATCAATACGATGGGTTAGGATTCGAGTCATATTGAAACCAATTATTGGTTGGCCGGCTTTATTGACGCGGACGGGTCTTTTACAACTCTTTTGACAAACCGAAAGGACACTAAGTATAAGGCTCCACAAATGCGGATTCAAGCGGCTTTCCAGATTAATCAAAGAGTTTCATACCCTAAGAAAATTTAGCAAAATGAGAATTATTACGGTACATCTTATTTTGATATAATGTCTCACATTGCAAATTACTTGGGTACAGGTGTATACATTAAACGTTCGCAACTTAAGGAGCAGTATTTTTATGCTTATCGAATTACAGCTAATACTAAACTAGCTCAGTCTCGTATTAGGGCATATTAGGATAGGTATACTTAGCTCTCTAGTAAACAAAACGATTATAAGGATTGGTGCACTATGATAGATTTTGCTCAAGATCTATCCATTCCGAAAATAGATCGCATTAAAGGATGTGAGAAAATTAAAGCTAATACAAATACACAACGTACTAATTTTAATTGGTCACACCATGAGTCTCCTTGGAATCATGTAGATGAGGAATAAAGGCAGGATTTCCAGTTGGCGTGAAAGAGTGAAAGTTCTTTCTTATTATACTACTGTATGTCGAGAAAACCCTAAAGGACTCTTATACTCTTTATAATAAAAGGGTTCTTAGAGCTCTCATGTATGAAGAGTCACAAATAAGGTTATAAGTCAATATGACCCATGTCTCGTATGCTGTTTGCTAAGTAAGTTTCCTGGTAATTGGAATGACATAAGGTTTGATCCAAGCTCCATGAGTCGATATTATATGCCAGATAGGCTAAGATTAGTACTAGGCCTTGGTAAGTCGTCAATGATCGGTGGAGCCTTTCATCCAACCTGGACAAGGGAAAAGTATTGAATGAAGTGGGCAATTCGCAGGAAACAAACCAGGCCTTTAGGCCTCGGGGAGGATCCTCAGAGACGGAAAGTCTAGAGGCTTTCCAAAGAGTTATTCACTCTTTTATACGTAGTACACCTAACAAATACGCAGGTCTAGTTTGGCTTATTTTACGGTGAAGATATAGTCCTATAGAATTTGAAAGATTTCTTACTAAAGAACTATCTATAGCCAATTATGATAGGAAGCCCGGATATTGAATACCTGACAGAGATCAATTTCTTTTATTTTAGGGCGAAGCGCCCATTTTAGAGTCTTATTGTTCAAAGTTTGACTATATCTCAACTCTCGGGGAATTCAGCATATATAACAGAAGTGTAGCTATGGCTACTTACTGATAAAACTTTTAATAACAAGAACTCGAGAAATCTAAAATATACCTTTTGCGACCGAAAACCCCCAACCAGAGGTATTAGTGGCCAGGCTGTGAAATGGTATAAACATTGGGCAGGGGCGCTTCGCCATAATAGGGAGGTAGTTCAATACGTTATGGATGTCCAGGTAAGTTCTAATTATCGTCACTATTTGGATGATTCTTTTACAACTATCAATCTTTTGGTGAACTGGAGACGATCTGTTTCAAGTTTTGTTCCCGGACGGAGCGCAGCGCCACAATCGGAATCTTAGGGGCATTATTAGACAGGTTAGTGGGAAAGTAATGGTCATATATATATACCTAAAACTATTCAGAGCCCCAAAGGTTATATATATAAACCTCAATTTTGCATAACATTCCATGAGCTTAATAAACCCTTGGTCTTGAAACTTCAATCTTTGTTCGGCGGTTCAATTAGACACAGAAGTCATGCTTAGGATCTGAGAATTAATTCTATCAAAGGGTTGTGTAACATAGTGACTATTTTGAATGGAAAATAGAGAACTCCCAAAGATTTTCAATTTAAAGGCTAGATCAATTGGCTTAACGCTAGAGGTCACAAATTTACTTATCTGGGCCTCGCCAGTGATAGTTTGTTGAGTAATCCTTGGTTTGCTGGTTTTATGGATGCTGATGGTAGCTTCGATATTCAAATAGTAAGATCTTGGGGTCGTGTTAATCCTAAAGTAAGAGTCAGATTTAGATAGATTCAACGTAAGGAGATCAATCTAATTAGCTATTATGCCATTATGAATCAAATAAAAGAAGAGTTTAAATTGAATTAGGATATTGTGACTAACAGGTGTGAAAGAGAACTTATAGTTCTGACTTCTAATAGCCAACTTAAGCTTATTATACTTAATCTTTATTTTAAATCTTTTTCTTAGTTTACTTTTAAGCGATTTGATTACTTGGATTGGTCTACAGCTTATGAATATATGAGAAAAGGCCAACATCTAACCAAAGAGGGCCTATCTAAAGTTTATAATCTGAGGGCTCGTATGAATACACGCCGCCCCAAAGATAAAGTGAATTGGGACTTTTTGAAGACAATTTCATATCCTGAGAATTTGACGGAGCAGAATCATAAGATTAAGAAGTATTAAAGGTAAATATCACTCACATTTGTGCAATATTTGATGGAGGACTTAGGTTTAAACTGTAAACACGCATAAATGCCTCTAAAACAAGGGTAAGGCGCTTCGCCATAATTTTAGATTTGGGCGGTTTCTAAGTTTAGGTATAAAGTCCCTTAGATGAATCGTTATCTAAGTTGATAAGAGGGTGAATTGTCAAGGAAGTCCTTGTAGGATAACTTGCAGCGAAGTATAAAACATACTGTGAGAAGAGAGTCAAAGATATCTCGCCCGTTTTATAAACGTTCAACGACTAGTTAGTGAGTTCCAGTATTACAATAATCTAACATTAGCGCCCTCTATTATAATTTTGTGAGAGCCTTTAAGGATCTGAGCAAAAATATAATGACATAGTCTGAACAGCTTAGTAATAAGCTGGAAGAGTTGGGGTAGGGCTCCGCCCTGGCCCTGCGCCCTGCCACAATACCGACTCTTTGGCATTAAGTGCTTTAACACAATTGATGGCATTCCCTCGTTAGAACAATATATCATTTTGGCTATTGCCACCTTCTTTCTTGTTGCTGACTTCGGGTCTTTTTGCTGGTGGCGCAGGTACTGGGTGGACGGTTGAAAGCTAGGCGGTAATAAGTCGTCCTATTTCGCTCCTAGGGAACTTAGAGCTGAATTAAATCTAACTCGATGCGAGGAAGTCTTCTATATTCCATAGAGTAGGACACAGACTAAGAGGTCTGAAGTTAATCGAAACTTTATGATGCAGGATAATTCGCCAGAAGGATTGTGTGGAAGCCCAAAATCCTTCTTCAGAGACTAAACGTTAGAACATTTAGTACAATATTTAAATAGAACCACAGGGTAATTTGTGGCTGGCAGGCGAAGCCCTACCAATTAATGGCTTATTGATAGACCAATAGTAATCTTACATACAAAGACTCAATTGATAGGTAAAAAAAAAGCTTTGGTTTGTGGAAGTCATGCCGGAGGTGGCGAAGTTCTCTCTATGAGAGAAGTTAAATTTGTATAATTGTACAGTATAGTCCGATCCAATGTGAGAACATTGGGGTGTTAGCTATAGATCGAGTTGTTGAAATAATGAGATTCCGGCGAAGCCGAACCAACATCAAATGTTATCCGCCTCTATCTGATAGTTAGTTTCACATGGGGCCTGCCGTAGATTTGTCTATACTATCCTTGCATGTTGCAGGTATTTCAAGCCTTTAGGGTTCTATAAATATAATTACTACAGTTTTTAACATGCGAGCCCCTGGAATGACTATGTCTTCAGTTCCTTTGTTTGTATGGTCTATTTTTATCACTGCTTGGTTGCTACTTTAGTCATTGCCTGTCTAGGCTGGTGCATATTGCGCCCCATTGGGAGAGTTGTCAAGGCTCTCGAGTTGGAATCCAGAACTAACTTCCAGTGGTATTCTGACCGTATGCTGGGAAAAGCTGTACTTTAGTGTTTTGGCTCAATCAGCAGAAACAATTGATGGTCTGACTGTGGCGTAGCGCCCCATGTTTCTTCTAAAAGGCAGAGGTTTCATCTCTGGTGTAAATCCTTTTAGTTTGGAAACCTCTAACAAAGGGATCCTCAGAGACTTTACGTCAGAGCAGATTATTGATTCTTGGTTTCCTTCATATATAACTGGATTGTATGAGGGGGATGGTTATATCTATATTCCAAAATACCCACGGACCTCTAAAGGCCAATTGTAGTATCCTTGCTTTCAACTTACTCTTCCTTAGAAAGATTTTCCTTAGCTGTCTGTTCTATCTACTTGCTTTGATAAATGTAGTATACAAAGAAAATCTGATGCTAAGGCTTATGTTTAGAATGTTAATTCTCTAAGTGACATGATTAAAGTATATAAATAGTTGAATGGTAATGTAAAAACAAACAATAAATATTAGCAACTTAAAAACTTGTATATGTATCTAAGCTCTAAACCTGAAATTTCTTTGTAGCGAAGTACCCCTCCTTAGCTTCCTATTAACAATGTACTTATCGGTTCTGATTATTGGTTGTCGGGTTTTATTGAAGCAGAGGGCTGTTTTTACATTAGAACAACTAAAACTCAGAAAAGAATTAGAGTTACTTTTGAATTTAGTCTTGTTCAAAATGAAATTAACAAATCTGTTATGGATTCTATAGCTAATTTTCTTGAAGTACCTTAGAGTGTGGTTAAATCCGAAAATCAATATAGAGTAAGAACAACTAGCTTTAAATCTGTAGAACTACTATGTACTTATATGAGGAGTTATCAGATCTTTGGATCTAAATGGATGGACTACTAGGATTGGGAAAATGGATATAAGTATCACAAGAAAATAGATGATGTCCAACAAAGTTATCTCTTTAATGTCAATCTAAAGACTGGTATGAACACTAATCGGAGATCTTTTCAATGGAATCATCTAAGTTGTTAGGTTCAAGCTATAAATCCCTTTCGCGGCTTATTGTGGCGGGGCGGAGCCCTACCCCAAAGATGAAGAAAATGGAATTCTCTTGTAGAGAGCTTATTTTCATCTTCCGGCGAAGTGTGGAAGCCCCGAAGATTTCAACTTTGTTTAAAGACCATCTAATTCAACGTACCATAACCGAGACAAATTAGCATCTGTAAGATAAAGTCCGAACAACAACGCGTGAGTTGTTGCGTATACACAATTTAGCAGGTTATCCTGTGTGTATCAACATATGGCATAGACTATGTAGCTAACCGATCGTAACTAGAATACTTCGTTCTTCGACTCTTCTGCCGGTGGTGACCCTATATAGTACCAACATTAGTTTTATAAATCCATTAATACAATAATGAAGAGACATAAAATGAGTTTTTCTACAGCTTCTTCTTTTAACTTTACTATGTTTAAGGAACAATATAAAGCTTTGTTTAGTAAAGATGCACCTAATAATGAGTTTCTAGAGTGGTTGATAGGCTTTACTGAAGGTGATGGTGCTTTTGTAGTAAATCATAGGGGTGATTGTAGTTTTCTTTAGATTCAAGGAGATAGTAATAAAGAAATATAGAATAAAATTAGTAGAATTTAGGGGTTTGGCCGAGTTATAAAACAAGGGCCTAGAGTTTGGAGGTATGTAGTAGAATCTCATGCTGAACTGAACCTTTTGATTCTACTGTTTAATGGAAACTTGATATAGGGGACACGGCGGGTTCAATTTAAACATTTTTAGGTTGCTTTTAATGTTAAAGTGGCGAAGCGTAAATCTTCTGTTGTTAAATATGTTTCTAATAAAAATCTTATTTCTCTTGATACTTGTTGGTAGCTAGGATTTACTGAAGCAGAAGGCTGTTTTACTATTTCTTTTTTGAGAAACAGCAAAGCTTTTCGAACCAGATTTGTACTCACTCAAAAGGGAAAAGATCATCTTCTAGTTTTTTCAGAATTGATTAAATTGTTTGGTGTAGGTGTTATTCGTGGTCATTCTGCAAAAAATGATATTTATGATTATATTGTTTCAGGTTAGTCTAATGTTATTGTGATTTACGATTATTTTGATAAATATATAGATCAATTTCTAGGTACTAAAAAAGATAGTTATCTAAAATTCAAGAACCTGAACAGTCGTATTGCTAATAAGGAACATTTGAATCCTGATTATCGTAAATCCATGATAGTTGAAGCTGCAGCTATAAATCCCTTTTATGTGAGAAAATCTAAATTATTGTAATCTGAAACAAAGGAGAGTACCTAGCAGAATCTTATGCTGAGCTGTTAGGATAGGTAGTTGGTTATAAAAGTAAATCCTTTCTACTGAAAGACAAAATTATGGCGAAGCGCCCCTTGTCTTACTTATCCTAGTCCAGCTTATTTGGCTTCAGTCCTAGACATAGGAGTGATAGGTAGCTTGTAGAGCTGCTGAGGGCGACATCTCTGTTAACGGTTAAGGACTTTAGGTTAGATCTGTTTAATTCTGATCTGTTCAAGACCGTCAAATAAGATATGAATGTATAATCTGTTTGCTACAGACTAGGTCAGAGATGGGTGGTTAAGCAAGGAGCATAGCTCGGTTGCAATTTATTAACTGCTTAATGTATAGTCGGACAACCCCAAACGGCGAAAGTAGTTTGCACAAGGACCTTATTTCAGAATGACATTAGGTTGGATCCTGGTATGTCAGCAGTGGTTGGACTCAGTTCAATCATTCAACCTAGAAGAGGTTACAGGAAAAGATATGATTAAGTATTTTTTAGGTTGTCGGGTTTTTTGGTCAAGTTTGGCCCTGGAGATCAATAAAGATTTTGATGAAGTGGACTATTAGCTAGAAGACCAAGTAGATACAATATACTATAGGTGTAAGTAATCTTAATTATTATTAGGGTTCCGGTATAGTGATAATTATTGTCGCTCTGGGCTATAGCCCCAACTTGAGTGATTAGCAGGTAATCAACGCTCTTTTGTAGCCAATGTTGAGAGGTACGACCTCAAATCTTTGGCTTGTGCTAGTAGGAACCTCAGAGATCATACGTTCACTAACTAAAAGAAAAAGTACTGAGGGGCGCTTCGCCATAAAAAGCTGCGCATCTTCTGTTCCGCTTAAAAAAGCAGAATGGCTGGCAGGTTAGATAGATGGAGATGGCTGTTTTCTAATTAGTAAAAAAGGTTATACTAGTTGCGAGATAACTATGGAATAGGCCGATGAAAAAGCTTAGGCTGTTGTAAAAGATCTAATTGGAGGCTATATAAGACTACGATCAGGTTCTAAATCTCTTCGATGGAGACTACATAATAAACAAGGTATGATAAGCTTGATAAACTAGGTTAATGGACAGATTAGAAACCCTACTAGATTTGCTCAACTGATTAAAGTATGTAAAATTCTCAATCTACGGCCGATCCAAGCTAGTTCTCTCACTATTAATAACTCTTGGTTTGCTGGATTCTTTGATGCAGATGGAACTATTACCTTTTCTTTCAAAATTAATAGACCTCAACTTACTATTGTTGTAGGTCAAAAAACTTCAGAAATTTAGGAGAACTTTAAACTCGTGTTTGGCGGGAATATTTATTTTGACAAAAGTTATAATGGTTATAGTTGGTCTATTCAATCCAGACAGGAGATCTCTGCATTTCTAGAATATATAAAACTTCATCCTCTATACAGTCATAAGATAAATCGTTTTTATCTTGTGCCTGAGTACTATTCTCTTACAGATTCGAAAGCCTATGAACAAGATAAATCAAGTACAAATTTTATAGTATGGACAAATTTTGTGGAACATTGGAATTCGAAGTTATAATTTGGTTAAAGAAATGATCCAATCAGGCTCTAGAAGCCAGAAAGCATCCTGAGGTGGAATATATGCCTCGTAACTTTTCTATATACTAGAAATCCCTTATCAATCCAGATATAACAAGATTGAATTATAATAAATAGTTCTGGACAGCGATATCGTTTTAGATAACAATGTTCAATCGAGTGGGACAACTAGTAAGAAATTTTCTATTCGTATGCTTCTTTAGGCGCAGTGCCACAATCGGACTAAAGTCCGGATAGAAAAGATCTTCAGAGACTACATGTGAAGATTCCTTTGCTAGACCCAATAAACATGACGCACCTCAACGCGTAAGCGATCATAAGTCTAAACGTCGGTGTCCTGACAATGATAGAGATTTTGGATATTACCTAGCTGGTCTTATAGAAGGTGACGGGCATTTTAGCGCTCAAAAGCATCTAGTCATAAGTTTTCATGCTAAAGATATATCCTCAGCCTATCAAATTAAATATTATATAGGGCATGGGTCTGTAAGAAGAGTTATAAACAAACAAGCTTATACTTATATCATATCTAATAAAGCTGGTATCATTAAGTAGTTGTCTTAGATCGATGGAAAACTTAGAACAGAGTCCAAATATAATCAATTGAAAGCTTTTGCTAAGCGTTAGAGTTAGTCTTAGCTGCCGTTGGATACTTTTAGTTCTTTGATGTCTAATGCTTGGTTGTCTGGTTTTATAGACGCCGATGGATATTTCAAACTGAGGATGTAGAATAAGGCTGGTAGAATTAACTCAGAAATCAGGTAGTCTGTAAATATAGATCAAAAAACTAGAGATATCCTCGATTCTATAAAATCCGAATTTGGGGGTTCTATTTCTCATCGTGTTAAACAAAATACTTATTATTATAGTTCCGTAAATTTCACTGCCGCTAAACAATTTGTAGATTATCTATGTAAATATAATCTTATATCTTATAAACATATTAATTTTCTTAAGTGGCGAAAAGCTTATAGGCTGATTAGTGTTAAGGCTCATCTTACAGACAAAGGAAGAAATATTATAAAAAGACTTATTGAATCACTTAAACAGGAATAAAACATAGTCCAAACTGATTGGAAACAGTCAGAGTGATAGTAACAGACTTCGACGTCTCCTATCCTAATACGATATATATAGATACTCCCAGCTTTTGGGATTATATCCCATGTAATCTCTCGATTTGTAGTTAAACCAACCTTTGGCTCAATTGGGATGATTTATGCAATGGTATCCATAGGAATCCTAGGTTTTATAGTGTGGAGTCATGCGATGGCTCCTGAGCAGAATCGTGGATTCTGCTGTAAAAAGAATTTTGCTATATGCTAGGACAATTTATGCGACTAATGGCTGCGATAGCAGCGACAATATTAGTAGCTCACTCATTCAATTAGCAGGCAAATTTAGTTAGGCCCTCAGAGACTACATGCAAAATAATTTAATGAAAACTATAGCTTTCTCAAGCTGGCGAATTAGAAAAGACTACTCAATTAGCTCAATGAAACCTGATATAAAAGCTTATCTTCCAGCAGACAACGATTGGATAAAATGGTTCATAGGCTTTACTGAAGGTGATGGTGCTATTTAGCTTGCTAATAACAAGCCCAAATATGTTTAAACTCAAAAGGAAAGTAAAATTCTTCATCATGTTCATTCAGTATTGAATATGGGTAAAGTTGTGAATGATAAGGGTTATTACAGATTTATTATTGTAGATATTAAGCATATCTCACTTCTCTGTCGTATATTTAATGGAAACTTGGTATTGAGGTGGCGCTGCGCCCATCGCATAGATCAGTAGAGAGATTGGATAGAATACATAAATAAAAATCAGTCGGAAAAGATAGAGTTTCTAATAAACCGATTGAACCGACTGTTCGAGATGCTTGGTAGTCTGGCTTCACAGATGCAGAAGGTTGTATCAATGTCAATATAACGAAGAGGTCCAATTCTGTAACCGGATTTAGAGTACAACTTAGATTCCTTATAGATCAGAAGAATGCTAAAAGGGAATAGACTCTTATAAGAGACCAGCTTGGTTGTGGTTTTGTAAGCGCTAGAAGTCAGTCTCACTTTCGTTATGAATGTGTTACTTTTGAAGGTTCAGAGAAATAATAGAATACTTCTTGAAATCAAAGAAACTTTATTCTTTTGAAGCCTGGCAAAAGATAGCTGACATAATTAGAGATAAAAGGCATTATAGTGTTGAAGGATAGTAAGAAATTCGCGACTACAAAATCAAAAGAAATTCATTAGTTAAAGAAATAGTCCAAGCCAGCTAGTGATAGTTGGGTCATTGCATCATATGTTTTTGGTTGGTATGGATGTAGATACGAGGGCTTACTTTACAGCTGCAACGTGCGTCATTTCATTGAATAGATTCTTGAGTGTAAATACTCCATCACAATTCCTTTCAAATGTTAGTTGGGCGCAGCGCCACAGAGCAAATTATAATACAAAAGCTTTGTCGTTGGCAGGGGCGCAGCGCCACCAAACTATAGGTCTGACCAGTCAAGGTAAAAGATTGACTAAATATGAGCGGGACTCTATTAATTATACCCCTGCTATGTGTTCAGTACTGGTTGGTTGCCTTTTGTCTGACGGATGGCTTCAAAAAAGAAGCGGGTGGATGCCTCGCTTTGGTTAGAAGCAATCTATGAACAATTTCGAGTATTTTTGGGTTACCTTTAGAGAGCTCGCTCCTTTGTGTTCAAATTACCCTTTCG